>OGOS01001073.1_pt1 | contig 18840 bp, 18 predicted proteins | sample 1552701 | NCBI WGS metagenome assembly OGOS01 (sample SAMEA2580128, study PRJEB22360) | human gut metagenome | biome: human gut; feature: human-associated habitat; material: faeces | place: Denmark | collected 2008/2010
CCCCCTTGATGAGCAGATTGCCGCCGATGAGCGTCGACAGAAGATCGAAAAAGAAATCGCCAAACTGGAAAAACAGGCACGGACGGAGAAACAGCCAAAAAAGAAGTTTGAACTGGTGCAACGAATTAAGAGTCTAAAGGAGGAATAACCATAGACAAGCAAAATGAAAAAGCAGAAAATCTACTCATATCAAGTGCGATAAATGACCAAAATGCGTTGCTACCAATTAAGGATTGTATACAGCCAGTGATAAATGCACAACAAGAAATAGCAGCTTTACCCAAAGGCATTACTCCCACAATTGCCGATATTGAAGCATCAAAAATAGCAAGCTCGGTCATACAGCACTCTTCCTATATAGATTCATTAAATGTAGCGACAAATGCAGTTGCATCTTACCAAAAGGTCATAAGCACGGCACTTGAACCAATGCATTCCTATTTTGCATCTATAGCAGAAACTGTGGGAAACGCTTCAATCGTAATGAGCAACATGCTTTCAGCATGGACACAATCGCCTTTCCTTAACTGGCTGGCCGGATATGATTTTTCGCCGATCCTTCGAGCGCTAGAAACAGTAGCAAATTTTTCCATCACTCACGAAAAAATAGAGAAGTACAAGCATCATTATTTGCTGCCGCTTTACGAATGTCATTGGTTCCCTTATGCAGGTTTGTATGCAAGTTTTAGTCTGCTTGATGAAATAGATGAAATTCTAGAAACGAGCAGGGGAAAAAGCAAAAGGCGTACTGCAAGAATTGATAAAGCTATTTTATCTTACTATGATGATAAAAGGATTCATGAAATCAAACAGCGTTGCAGGAAGTCCACCATGGAGTCGCATGTTAAGAAGATGGTCAACCAAGCAATAAATGCACATTTGCGTGGAGAATATGTACTAACAATCGCTTGCCTTGCCACTTTGTGGGAAGGTATGCTGAAACAAAAAATGCCCGCTAAAACGCGCAGTAATAAAGAATTGAAAAAAGATATTAAAGCGCTAGTGGTAGGCAATGGATATGAGGAAATCCTTGGAGATTTTTATAATAATCTAATAATCGGTACATGTTATGGAATTGAGGATGTAAAGGAAGGCGTACCAAACCGTAATGGCATTGCGCATAGTTGGTACAAGAAGTACCCCAACAAAAAGGCTTCGTTAAATGCAATTTTGCTAACAGATTTTATAATCAATCTCAACCCCAAAGAAACAACAGAGGTGACTGAAAATGGACAAACTGAGAATGCAGACAGCGAACAAAGCTGATGACAATTTTAAGAAGCTGGCGGAGATGTTTCCCAATGCGGTGACGGAAACGGTCAACGAGAACGGCGAGGTTGTGCGGGCTATTGATAAGGATGTGCTGATGCAGGAGATTTCCTGCAAGGTGGTGGACGGCAACGAGGAGCGCTATCAGTTTACTTGGCCTGATAAGAAAAAATCCGTTCTGCTTGCCAATGCGCCCATCAACAGGACGCTGCGCCCTGTTTGCGAAGATGAAACAGTTCCCACTGGGGCAGACAGTGAGGGAAAACCTTATTGCAGCACTGGCAGCGTGGACTTTGATACCACCGAAAACCTCTATATTGAGGGCGACAACCTTGAAGTGCTGAAGCTATTGCAGGAAACCTACCTTGGCAAAATCAAGATGATTTATATTGATCCGCCATACAATACGGGGAATGACTTCGTCTATAATGATGAATTTGGAATTAGGAGTGAGGAATGGAACGGCATCAGCGGAAATTATGACGCTGATGGAAACCAGATTGTCGGGACATTAGAAAAGAATACCGAGGCAAACGGGCGTTTCCATACCGATTGGCTAAATATGATGTATCCGCGCCTGAAATTGGCAAAAGATTTGCTTGCAGATGATGGCGTGATATTTATAAGCATTGATGATAATGAGCAAGTAAACTTAAGCAAGGTTTGTGATGAGATATTTGGACCCAACAATAGAATTGGTCCAATTATTCAGAATAAGCAGAACGCGAAAAATGACACCGTCAACATCCAAAAAAATCATGAGTTTATACTGATTTACCGAAAATCAACAATTATTGATGGTGCAAAGGTAAAGGCAACATTATCAAGAAGGGTAGTGACCTACAGAGATGTACTAGAGGAAAACGGTCAATTTTACTATCTGAATGATCCGATAACGACGCGCGGTGAAGGCGGAACATTAAATGCTCGCCCAAATTTGGGTTACACAATCTATTATAATCCCAAAACAGGTGACTTTCTCGCAAAATCAGATTATAATATCCAGCTTGCGAAAACCGAAAATAATGAAGACATAGTGTATCGCACTGATACTGATTTAATAGAAAAAGGGTATGTGACTGTTCGACCTCCACGAGTAAGAGGTAAATTAGGATGTTGGACATGGGCACTGGATAAATTTAATGCAGAAAAGCACTCCGTTGTAATTACTGGAAAACCGGGGTCATATACAGCACGCAAACGCACATTTGTTGATTCTAATTGTGTAATATGTAAAGAAGGAAAACTAGTATATATGTCCGCAGTTGAAGCCAACTCTAGAAGCATACTGGATTTTTCTACAAACGAGGGAACGAACGAATTAAGTTCACTTATTAAAGGTAATGTCTTTAATAACCCCAAGAATCTTGAAATGATAAAGTATCTAATATCGTTGGTTCAAGATTCCAATGCTTATGTATTAGATTTTTTTTCGGGGTCTTCCACCACTGCCCACGCAGTTATGCAACTCAATGCTGAAGATGGCGGACATCGTAAGTTTATTATGGTTCAGCTTTCCGAAAAATGCGATGAAAAGTCCGAAGCCTACAAAGCGGGCTACAAAACCATCTGTGAAATCGGTAAAGAGCGTATCCGCCGCGCCGGCAAAAAAATCAGAGAGGAAAACGCCGACAATTCCTCACTCCTCACTCCTAATTCCAAACTTGACACCGGTTTTCGCGTGTTGAAGTGTGACACCTCCAACATGAAGGATGTCTACTATAACCCTGCGGAGTATGAGGTCAATATGTTCTCCCGTCTTGAGGATAACATCAAAGAGGACAGAACGCCGGAGGACTTGCTGTTCCAAGTAATGCTCGATTTGGGTGTGCTGCTCTCCAGCAAAATTGAGGAAACCACCATTGCCGGCAAGAAGGTGTTCAATGTGGAGGACAACTACCTGATTGCCTGTTTCGACAGCGATGTTTCGGAGGAAACCATCAAAGCCATTGCCAAACAGAAGCCGTACTACTTTGTCATGCGCGACAGCTCCATGGCAAGCGACAGCGTAGCCACCAATTTCGACCAGATTTTCGCCACCTACAGCCCCGATACCGTCAGGAAGGTACTGTGATATGACGGACAAGAAAAAGAATCTTCCCATTCATAGCTCTGCCGCCGAGTATCTGACCTTTGTGGCCTCCACCGGCGAGAGTGATGCCAGCTACGAAATGCGGTATGAGGACGAGAATATCTGGTTGACGCAGAAGATGATGGCGGCATTGTATGATGTGGGACTTCCCACCATCAATGAGCATATCAAAAAGATTTATTCTGACGGAGAGCTGACAGAGGAGGCAACTATTCGGAAATTCCGAATAGTTCAAACGGAGGGCGCACGGCAGGTAAACCGTGAAGTGACGCATTACAACTTACAGCTTATTATTGCCGTGGGCTTCAAGGTGAACAATCAGCGTGCTGTGCAGTTCCGCAAATGGGCGGGACAGATTGTCAAAGACCACACCATTCAGGGCTGGACAATGGATGTGGAGCGGCTGAAAAAAGGGCATATGTTCACAGATGAATATTTTGAGCGGCAGCTGCAGCAGATTCGGGAAATCCGTCTGTCAGAGCGCAAGTTCTACCAAAAGGTTACGGATTTGTATGCCACTGCATTCGACTACGACAAAAATGCCAAAACAACACGGCAGTTCTTCCAGACTGTGCAAAACAAGATGCACTTTGCCGTGCATCGCCACACGGCAGCCGAATTGATTTACGAGCGCGCCGATGCCGCCAAAGAACACATGGGGCTGACTACTTGGGAGAATGCCCCGGACGGAAAAATCCTGAAAGCCGATGTGACCGTTGCTAAAAACTACCTGAGCCAAGAGGAAATGGACTATTTGGAGCGCATCGTGTCGCTGTATCTGGACTATGCCGAATTGCAGGCGCGACGCAAAATTCCCATGAGCATGGAGGATTGGTCAAGGCGTCTGGACGGTTTTTTGGAATTTAACGGCGAAAAACTGCTGACCGGCCCCGGTAAGATCAGCGCCGAGCAGGCAAAGCTCCACGCAGAAACCGAGTATGAAAAATCCCGGCTGGTACAAGACCGCCTGTACCAGAGCGATTTTGACCGCTTTCTTATGCTGGAGCAGGAGGTGAACCACAAGGATGAAGTTTAATTTCAAGATACAGCAATACCAGACCGATGCAGTGGATGCTGTGGTCAATGTCTTTGCAGGGCAGCCGTACAGCAGCGGCGTATCTTATATCCGCGACACCGGAACCTTGAATCAAAAACCGCAGCAGCTGAGCTTTCTGCCACTCGCCGATAACCCGGAACAAATGGAACTGGAAGATTTGCTGCGCGATTCTGGGTATAAAAACGAGGTTGTGGCGCTGTCCGATAATCAGCTTTTGCAAAACATCCACACGCTGCAAAGCCAGAACAACATCAAGCTCTCCCCGGAGTTGGTAAACGACATGGGGCGCTGCAGCTTGGACATTGAGATGGAAACCGGCACCGGCAAAACCTATGTCTACATCAAAACCATGTTCGAGCTGAACAAGAAATACGGCTGGAGCAAGTTTATTGTGGTCGTTCCCTCCATTGCGATCCGTGAGGGCGTGAAAAAATCCTTTGAGATCACCACCGACCATTTTATGGAGTATTACGGCAAAAAGGCGCGTTTCTTCGTTTATAACAGCTCCAACCTGAACCAGCTTGACAACTTTTCTTCCAACTCCGGCATCAATGTGATGATCATCAACACACAGGCGTTTGCATCCTCTCTGAAAGAGGACGGACGCAGCAAAGAAGCGCGCATCATTTACTCGAAGCGCGATGAGTTCGGCTCTCGCCGCCCGATTGATGTTATCAAAGCAAACCGCCCTATCATCATCTTGGACGAGCCGCAGAAAATGGGCGGCGATGTAACGCAAAAGGCGTTGAAAAATTTCAACCCGTTGTTCGCGCTCAACTATTCTGCCACCCACGCCAAACGGCACAATCTGGTGTATGTGCTGGATGCGTTGGATGCCTTCAACAAACGGCTGGTCAAGAAAATTGAGGTCAAGGGCTTCGAGGTCAAGAACTTCCGCGGAACGGACAGCTATTTGTATTTGGAGCAAATCGTACTTTCCAGCAAAAAGCCGCCGATGGCTAAAATTGAATTGGAAATTGCCTACAACAAGTCCATCAACCGTGAAACCCGTATTCTTGGTGTCGGCGATGATCTCTACTATGTTTCGCAGGAAATGGAGCAGTACAAGGGCTATACCATTTCCGAAATTGACCCGCTGCGCAGCACTGTGACCTTTACCAACGGTGAGGTTATCAAGGCCGGCGATGTGGTGGGCGATGTTTCCGAAAAGGATATGCGCCGCATTCAGATTCGTGAAACGATTTTGTCGCATTTTGAAAAAGAAGAAAAGCTGTACAACATGGGTGTTGCTTTGCAAAAAAATTGAAAAGACTTTGATTTTAAAATGAAAAAGAAATAGCGGGATTTCCGCTCAATTTGAGAAACAAAAAAAGGCGTTTTAGAAGTGTTTAAATACCTCTAAAACGCCTTTTTTTGTTTCCCGCTTATTGTTTAGTTTTTCGGTTTCCGTGCTGTTCTAAGATTAGGTCTTTGCCCGTTTTGCGCTGCCGAGAAGGCACTCGTTCCAGAAGATCACTTACATCACAGTCGAGAGCTTCGCAAATGCGATCCATGTGCTCGTAACTGATGCGCTCCGCCAGTTCGTTATAGTAGGCGGAAATGGTCGACGGACGGATGCCTGTTTCTCGTGCAAGTCGCGCCTGTGTCCAGCGTCTTTCACCTAACAAGCGGGAGAGATGATTTTTTATCACCTTATCGCCCCTGCGACCATTCTAAAATAATCCTTAGTGGGGCGTCTTCATTTTGGTAGGATATAACGCTTTCCGTTACAATTCATAGTTGCGAACAAGGACTTCTTTGTAGCCGTCCACACTTTGCGCAGACAGCGTATTACGCCGCGAAACAGGCTCAATAATGCAGTCGGCATACAACTCCCGCACCTGTGGGCAATCATTGTAGGACAGCAGGAAGCGGCCCTTGATGCTGTGAAGCACGTCGGCCAGCCGTTTGTGGTCGCTTTCTTGAAAGCGGGCGCGGTAGTATTTTTCGGTTTCAAAATATGGCGGATCGCAATAAAACAGCGCGTTTTCCCGGTCATAGGTTTTAATCAGATGCTCAAAGTCAAGGTTTTCAATTATGACCCGGCGAAGCCGTTCCTGCACTGCAGGGAACGATGCAGAAATGTTGCAGACGCCTTTCGGAGCAGTTGCAAATGTGTGGCGGTCTGTTCCAAAGCTGGCCTTAATAAGGTATAGGCTGCGTGCCGCTCGCTGTATGTCAGTCAACCCGCGCACCTGCTCCTGTGCCAGACAGTCAAAGAACACTTCCCGCGCATCTGGGAGCATATCAAGTTCATGCTGCAGGGCGTCCGGGTGGTACTTGATGCAGCGGTAGATGTTGACAAGTTCCGCGTCATAGTCATTGAACACTTCCATGACTTTGCTGCTCGGCTCACGGCCAAACAGTACCCAGCCTGCGCCGCCGAACACCTCAATATAACGTCCAATGTCCGCAGGCATACGCTGCAGAATTTCATTGCGCAGGGCACGCTTGCCGCCGATCCATCCGATAAAACTATTCATGCAAATCATCCTTTCTGGGGCGAAAAGGTGATTTCATGGGGAACTACGACTTTTTTTCATTCTGCGTTCCAAAATAGAACGCAACAACCATTGTTGCGATTGTGAGGAACTTGTCCGGCTCGACACTTCCGTTGAGGGACAGCGCGGCCAGCACTGCGATAATAACCAGCGTGACGATGGTTTTCACCTTCAACAGCGCCGTGAGGGCTTCCAAAAGTTGCTTCATAAAAGACCTCCTTTATGCCCAGTGACTCGTGTAGAGTTTTGCGTCAGTCAGCTTGCGTTCCTTGCAAACCGCCAGCACAGCGTCTGCAACAGCCTGCACCACGCTGCGGATGCAGATGATCTGCAAGTGATTTTCGGCGTTTGTGTAGCTGTCTGCCACCGTGCCGTGTTCCTTGCAGACCGCAACGACTGCGGCAGCGTCACCGCTACTGACAGGGCCAACAGTGATGTTTTGCAAAGCAGACACTGCAGCTTTCTCATTGCTGCTGACAGGAACTTCGACAGGCTTTTCCGTTGCCGGAGCAGTGCCATAGATGCCTGCGTTGTTGGGGATGGCTGCATAGGCCGAAGGGTCAAGGCCCTTGCTGCTGGCCGTGGCCCGCACCTCAAAATGGCAGTGCGGGTGCGTACCCTTGGCATTACCTGTCTCGCCCATGATGGCAAGCTGCTGGCCACTGATGACGCGATCACCAACATCGACAAGCAAGCGGGAGCAATGGCAGAAGTACATGAAATTGACAGCATCGGGGGTCTGGTCGGCATCAAGCTGGACACAAACATAATACCCCCACTCCCACGTTCTGTCGGAATGGTCGGTCACGATACGCGCCCGCGTCACACGGCCTTTGATAGGCTTCTGCGTGCCGTCGGGCATCTCATAGTACGGCATGAGGATAACGTCGCTGTCGACGCCCACGATGTCCATGCCGCCGTGCCACGTCTTGCCACCGCCGCGCGTCATGCCGTAACAGCCATAGCTGTACTTGATCTGCACGCGGCCATCAAAAATACTTTTTCCCATAGGGTGTACCTCATTTTTGTGCAAAGAAAAGAGCACCCCTTGCAGGGTGCTCGCGGATACATGATTTACAGCAAAGCCGCCGTTTTTTTCCGCCAGACGGCAGGAACTTGTTCCAGCGTCGTGCGGCCCATGCGGATTTGTGTCGCGTAAAATTTAGCCATTGTATACCACCTCCGCCAAATCATAAACGGCTGCCTCAAGGGCATCCAGACGGTCAGAGACAGTCACAGGCTCAGCCTCGCGCGGCGGCTGATAGTCCCACCACGAATCGAAGTCCGCCGTGACTTCTTCCTCGGTGACTGCGGACGCAACGCGAATCTGGCGCTCCTCGCAGTTCCAGACCGTCTGCTTGTTGCCCTCTTCGTCGGTGATTTTCTCGGACGCAATATCCTTGCGCAGGATAATGTCCGTCGCGCCATTCAGCGCGAACACCTGCACGGCAGCGGGCTTTTTAACATACTGCTCCATGCGCTTGCTCCTTTAACAGTAACTGTTTACTATGCCACGATACAGAACGTTTCGCGGCGCGGATAATTTTATAGACGTTGTACTTCTGGCAAAAGCCCCGGCTGTCGCTGTGCTTGATTTCGCCCCACTGGCTCATAATGCGCTGCGCTCTCCACCACGGCACATACCCCAAAGCGTCCAGATCGCGCTGGGCACGCAGGATTGCCCGCCGCAGTTTGACAAAGTTGCGGCCTCGGATGATGGTATAAGTGCGGCGTACCACATAGCCCATCATATCAAGACCCGGCGTGCGCTGATGGCTGCCAGCCTTGCGGCGCTTGTTCTGTTGGCGCTCGGCATCAAAGGACGCAAAGTGGATAATATCCCACGCACTCTTGATTGTCAGCCCCAGCGTCTCCTTTGCCCATCTGGTGGTGTCCTTCATCACTTTTGTAAGGTTGGATATGCGCCCATACACAGTGATGTCGTCGGCATAGCAGCAGATGGCAAGGATCATCTTGAACGACTTTCCGCGCCGCACCTTGCGATGGGAGAGGATGTACCGCAGCACATAACTCATAACATAATTGAACAGTCAGCAAGGCAGATACCCGCCAATTAGCAGAACGCCGTCCGGGTAGTTTGCCATGACGGCCTCCACAAGCCACAGCAAGGGCTTATTCTTTCCGATGTCGCGGCGCAGAAGATTCATAACGCATTCGACTGTCGTGGAAGGATAAGCCTTTTTAACGTCGCATTTTGCGGCATCGGTCTTGTTATGGAGCATCCGGCGAAGGATGCGTTCGTTCTGCCGCTTCCCGGCAATCTGTCCTTTTCCGGGCAGACTTCCATACTGGATCGGCAGCAGCTTTGCGCGGAAGAGCGGGTCGAGCGCTCCCTTTGCAATATATTCAAAAATCTGCTGCCACGGACTTTCCTCGCAGATGTTGCGCAGCTTCCCGTTTTCCCGCAGTTGGAACTGACGCACAGGCTCAAACGAAACGCTGCGCGCCAGAATGTCGGCATGAGCCTGCTCGGCCACGGCGTCAATGGCCGTTAGGCTTTTGTTGCAAGTACAATTTCGGATTTCTTCACGCAGTTCAGCCCGCGTGATTTTCCCGGTAGACACTAATAAATTTTGAAATCTTCTCTTTGACCGCTTGCCAGTAAAGCACAGATGCACCTGCTCCTTGATAAAATCAAGGCTCTCGATGTTGATCTCCGCTGGCTTGCAGTACGTTTTCACCAGTAAATCCTCCTTTGATTTGTGTCGTCGGCGGCGTCCGCTCTCGCTACTAGCCCCCGCTGGTTTCAAACACAATTTTCCCGATATGGGCGGATTATACGGTGCAGTATATAATGTATGGTGTAATCGACAAATCAGCCACGCCAGCCGAGCCATGCCAAGCCCTAGTGCCCGTTGTAAAGTCAGAACAAGCCGCCACGAGCGAGGCAACGCCAGCGCCAGTAAGGTGGCAGCAACGCCACGAGGCCCGCACGCCGGAGGTTGCAAGCCCCACATAAAAGCCTGCCTTAACACCTGTTCCACTGCCTGCCGTAGTAGATACTTTAGCAGGCCACAGAACGCCTTTATCCTTGCTTACAGCGGTATCCTCGATATACCGCCAGCCGTCTTTTTCACTGGCGGCAAAAGTCAGCGTCAAGTCCTCCTGCTTCGTGTAGTCTGCTGTGATAGAGCCTGTCGTGACCTTGCTCTGGTCGTGGCAGGTATACAGGTCAAGGGTATAATTTCCGTCAGCATCTTTGCCCCACTGCATGAACTCATCCGCGAGGATCAGATACGAGCCATTTTGGAACTCCGTGCGCTGGATAAGGCCCGGTTCCTTGCCACTTGTCGGGCTGTATCGGCTGCCATCATAGCCCTGCACAGTATCGTTCCAGCCGCTCCAATAGGGCATCGTGGAGATGTAGGTGACGCCCGCTTCGGTGTCAAAGGCGGTGTCCGTCTCGATGTTGACCGCCTTGTAGGCTGTGCCGCCGATGGTGACATCCGTGATACTGGCAATGCGTTTGTTTTTCGCCAGCTTGTACATGCTGGCAACGCCGCGATCCGCGCTCGTGCCTGTACCCTTATCGCCGATAATGACGCTCGACCCGACAAACAGGTTGGCCGCCTGCGCTGCCGTCAGCAGGACACGCTTCACGCCGGATTCTCCGGCAGCCGCAGTATACTGATAATTGTACCCGGTGCAGCCCTCAATCGTACCGCTGTTGCCCTTGCGGGCGTATTTCAGCCGGATCATGGCAAGTTGCCATTTGAGCAGTCTGCCGGATGCGCCCGCATACTGTGCGCCGCGCTTGCGCCACAGACCCACATTGTCGCTGTGGCTGGAATAGTTGATGGGCGGGCGGCCACTGCCGCAGCCGATGAGGCCGTCGCTGTCAAATCCGGCAGCATACTTCGGGTTTGCAATGTAGCCGTAGACAGTGCCGTTTTTATCCGTACCCTGCGGCCACATTTCATACCCGGTGCTGGGGTGGCAGCGCATTTTGAAATAGCGATAACCGCCCTCATCCCATTCTTTCGTGTAGGTGTTCTTCTGCAGCACCCAGCACAGGTGCTTGCTCCGGCGCACATCGTCATAGCTATCGATGAACTCGACGGCATAGATCGTGTGCGTGCCGTCCGCATTTTTCTCGGCGGCAACTTCCAGCGCCCAGAACTGCGGCAGTTTGGCGAAGTCGTCACGGTTGGCCGCAGCCTCGGTGCTGGGCGTGCAGACAAGGCCGACGCTGTCATCGGTTGCCTCGCCGATGGCGCTCTGGCTGGTAGCAAACAGAGGTTCTTTCGTGCCATGAACGCGGTTGTCGTCCAGAACTGTGCCGAACCAGCGCCCGCACAGTTCATTGCGCGTCGTCACGCCCTCCTTCCAGCAGATGTTCCACCAGTCCACGAAGAGTGTATTGACTTCCTCAACGCTTTTGGCCGCGCGAACGAGGCTGCCATAAAGGCGGTCAATGGCCGCTGCGTTTCCGCCGGCAATGATGCTGGCTTTCTGCACGGCCACGAGTTCCCGCAGCGTGCTGTCGCGGGGAAGATTAACAGTTTCTGCCATGATAAAAACTCCTTTAAACGGTGTTTAAATTAGTCGGCCACGACGGCATCCAAGCCGCCGTCAGTGTCGTTGATGACGAAAGTGACGCGCTGCACATCCTGTTTTTTGGCAAGTGCCGCAAAGATTACCTTATTCTGGACAGGACTGGCGCTGGTGTCGCTCAGTGCATCATCCACGATCACACGGCCCGCCAACTCCTGCGCCGTATCGCGGGCGGCGGCAGCCTGCTCCGCAGAGGTCTTGGCTGCCGATTCGCTGTTGGCTGCGTTGCCCGCGCTCTTCTCGGCAGCCTTCTGCGCGTTTTGCGCCGCAGTTTTGGCGGTGTCCGCATTTTTTGCCGCCGTTTCGGCTGTCTGGGCTTTGGTCGAGACGTCCTTCTGGATGTTTTGCATCTCCGTCAGCTTCTCGGCGACGCCCTCATTTACAACTTTGGCGGCAGCGTCGCCAGCGGTTTTTGCAGCGCTCGCGGCAGCAGAGGCGCTGGAGGCCGCGGGGGCTGACCACCGCCAAACGCTTGCCAAGCCGGCAGCTGCCGATGCGCTGCCGCTCGCAGCATCACGAGCACTCTCGGCAGCCTCCTGCGCATCTTTCGCAGCTTCGGCGTTGGCTTTTGCCTGTGACGCCTCCTGCTGCAACTGTGCGGCCAAATCATAACCGCCGATGTCCTCAACGGTAGCTTCCAGTCCGGCATTGACAATGCCCGTACCGATGCGGCTGTGCCACTCGTTCAATATTTCGGCCAAACTGTTCGTGCGTTTGGCGCAAACGGAAAACTTGAGTTCGCCTTTAAAGGCCATCGGGGCCGCGCCGACCACCCAGTCAAACTCAATTCCTGTTGCATCCGCGACAATGCTGTCAATCAAATCGGCGCAGGGCTTCTTTGCCGCATTTTCACAAGAAACCTTCCACGCAAACCCATCCGCGAGGTCTACGCCCTTATAGGTGCGGCCCTCAATTCGGAAGTGTTTCCTTTCGATTTTTCGCTCGCCAGCGACGCCGAAGTTGATCTCCGAGTCCGGCACTTTAATTTCGCGGGTTGCGGCGTTGATAATAATAGTTTCTGCCATACCTTTAGTTCCCTCAGTAATACAGCAATGTAATATCCCGCATAGGGTATCCACCAGAAGCATTTTTTACATATATAGTGTTTCCTGCAATGCGGATACTTTCAATAACATTTGAGGAGGCATCACCAGAGGCACGGCCAAGGCCAGCAACACCAACCAATGTTCCGCCTGTAAGCGTGTAATGCCATTCCATACCGGGATACTCATGCGGCCAATCAGATACACGCAGCGCCATAGTTTTTAGCGCTGCGGCGCTTACGCTGCCATCGCCCGCATGACGCCCAGGCGGAATTGTAACTTTACCGCCAGGTACGATTTGTGCGCTCCAGTTTCCTCTGTCCACAATACTCCCGGCCACATGGAGGCCTTTGGACGATGATGCCGCAGTTCCTTGCATAATGTCAGAAGCCGAAGCATCTCCCAGCAACGATGCAACCGCTTCCAAACCGCCCTCCGTATAGCCGTTTGCTTTATACATATAAAGCTTTCCGTTTTCCAACGTCAGTTTGTCGGCGTCCGGCCAGCTTCCGTTATTGCGCATTGTACCTTTTTGCAGCGTTTTGCTTCCGGCATAGAACGGCACTCCATCCAGCACCTGCGAGGCTTTGGCGGTGGCCCGTGCCAACTTGCCGGAGGATAATCCACCGCCGCCATTAAAATTTAACTGTTGCCCATCAAAGGTAAAGATTGCCCAGCGTCCGGCCACAATAGTGTCACCATCCACGGCATCCGCACCGCAATAGGCGGGCACTGTCGTGCCGTTAACCGTCCATGTGTCGCCGCTGGCCCATGCTGCGGGAATTTTGCAGCGTCCAACAGCGCCCGATCCAGTCAGCTGATACACTTTGCCTTCTTTTTTACAGGTATACAGCTGCACTGTCACATTGACAGCACCGAGTTCCGCAGGATCATATTCTGCAAAGGCTTTCGCCACACGGTTTTCCAGATCGTTCATCGTGGTGGCATCAAAGGCGTCACCCTCTTCCATGACAAGACCTTCTGCGCGGGAGACTTCATACTCATTGTCGTTTTCCGTAGGAGTCAACCTACGGCGGGCAGGATGCTCGCTCTGGCGGTCATTCCACACTTTCTTCTCAAACATTAAATCACTCCAATCTCTTGTCCGGCGCAAATTTCTCCGGCGTACTGCTTTACGCTGTTGCGCTGCCACAGTTCGTGCAGACTCCACAACACCTGCTCCATGTCATTGATGGCGCTGTACAGCGTGCTCGGCGCTGTGGGAATGTTCGGTGTACCGGGCAGCGTGTAGTATGCAGCCCGCACAGTGGCGAGGTTGTCCAAAATACGCTGCATCTGAGCGCGGGTCAGCAGCCCCAGCGACGTCCATGTGCGGGTGTCGATCTCTACGCCCAGAAGCTGCGCCATGTGGGCGGTGTTGCCCTCGATGCGATTTAGCAGTTCTGCCGTGATATAACACTTTTCCGCTCCTGCTGCCACATCGGCGGCAGTTCGGTCATAAACAGGCGTCTGCCACATTAGATGAAACTCCTTTCGCCTGCGTGGATTTCTTCGCCCGCATAGGCTGCGGCATTGTTGGACAGCTTACGGCCCACAATCTTCGCGTCGGCCAGAAAGCCGCCAGTCAAATCAAATTCCAACTTCGTAACAACACCGCGCACCATTTCACCGCCGAAACTCTCCACGATCAGACGGTCAGCCAGCTTCTCATCCCCGGCGACCATGCGGAAGGTCTGCTCATAGCGCTGGGCGTAGTAGTCCAGCACGCGGGCGGCCACTGCGGCAGCCCTGTCCGGGCTTACAAGGGTCGCGTCCGGCACGGACACTTCATTGCCCTGCGCGTTTGACGGCAGATTTGAGGCTTCTCGCCGCAGGACGGTAGCGCTGTCACTGTACTTGCGCCCGGTCACGCAGACTTCGGCAGCCTTGCTCACGGTCAGCGTGCAGTGGTTCACGCCTCGTTCGCTCAGCTCTGCGCCCCTGACGGCCAGACTGTCGGCCACTGCCGGAGCATCAAATGTCACACGGTAAGTGCCCGGTTCAAGGGTGTCTTTGTACAGTTCCTCCGACGCCTCACCGGGGATATAACGGTGCGCTGTCACCGACACCGCAGTTACAAGCGCAAGGAGCGTGACTTTGCTGCCGTCCTGCAGGCGGCGATCTGTTCCAATCAGACCACTGGCACGCTGCGGAGCGGGCACGATTCGGATGATTTCGCCTCGGCTGCAGTCCACCACCGCGCCAATGGCAAAGGCAAGCTGCTGCAGCGCTTCGCGCCGTGTTCCGGCAGGGATGTAACCCTGTATCCGTTCTTCGCCCAGAACGCTGTCCAGTGTGTAAGGATAGCCGCTTAGGATTTCCGCTGCCAGCGACGCCACATGGGTGTCATATACTCCGCCGTCAAATGGAGAGCCATCAAGCAGGCCGATGGTGTCGATTGCCGTAAAATCGGCCAGTGTGTCATCCTCGTTCGACCAGTCGTCCAGATAGAACGTGCCCATGCAGTAGCTTGTCGTGCTCGTATCGTGGGCGCTTCGGCGCACATCCTCCCACACAGTCAGCTTCTGGCGGTGCTGCAGCACATCAAAATAGCCCTCCGGGTTTAAGATGGAGAAGCGGCCCTCTTGATTGAAGAGCGTTAGGTTCAGTGTGTTTATGCTGACCTCTGCGCTCAGCGGGTCACATTCCTCCAACACATGAGCCTTGATGATCTCCTCTCCGGAGAAGTGCAGATACACACCATAGTCAATCCCGGCCAGCTTCAAATACCGCCCCGGCTTGTTCGTCTCCAAAAACATCAGTTGGATGCGGCGATAGTTCTCCACCTTGTGGGCGCAGTAGTAGTCCACGGCGTCCGGAGTGAACATGGTTACGGCCAAAAGGCCATCGTTGGCATCGTACCACTGAATTTTGACCTTGCTCGCCCAGTCATCTGTCGGGGAGTAGAAATGCAGTGTCAGACCGCTGCTACTGTGATTCTTGTCGAAGCGGATATTCAGCACGGGCGGATTGGCAAAAGCACCGTTTCCGTTCGACTGTTCCGTGCTCCAAAAGCCCCAGAAATACTGCCGAGGCGTTTCGGGAAAAAACAGGAAGCTGCCGTCCATGAGCCATTGCCGCGTTTCCAGCGTGCCGTACTTGTTCTGATTCGGCACGGATTCCAACAGTAAATCCTTGCTTAAATTGCAAAAATCCTTTGCATCCTCCGTGACGGGGGCGCTGTCGCTCCGCGCAGTGACATCGTACAGACCGAACTCCACGCGGGTGCTTGTGTTCATGGTCGTTCGCCTCCTTTATGTCCTTGCAGGCTTCTGGGCAATAAAATTCGCGGTCAGATTCTTCCAGTAGTTTTTTTCAGCCTTTTTCCGCAGCAATTCGTCGCCGACATTGGAAAAGTAAGCTGTAAAGGTATAGTCGCCGTCTTCATCTGGCACTGTAACCTCATGGAACTCCACAGGCTCCGTCAACTTGTCCCACAGTCGGGCGTATTCCTTGCGATCCAGCCCCGGCCCAAATTGCAGCTTGTAGTTGAAGTACACGCCAATCAACTCGCGTCTGAGGTGGCCGTTGGCGAGGCGCTCCGCGTATTTATCCAGAAAATCCGCGCTGCGCTTTACGCTTAGCACGTCGATTTTGAATTGTTCGCCGTCAATTACGATCATCAGTTTCCTCCCACCACAAGCCGCGCACCACGGCGGACTTTTTCTTTGTCGATGTAGGGCATCAGCAGGCGCACAAGCTGTTCCAAACCGCCGCTGGCGGCAAAGCGGATTGTGATGTCCTGCCCGCCCCACTCGGCCAACACCTCGGCCAGCGCCTGCTGGATTGTTTCAAGAGGTGCTTCCACATTCGTGCCGTTTGTCTGGTCGCCCAGCACAGCGAGAAATTCGTGATTTGCCGGAATGACTGCGCCCTGTGCCAGATAGGGAATTTGCGGTGCGGTGATGGGGTCGATGTTGAATCCAACCTTAGCCGTGCCCAGTGCATCCTGTGCAAATTCGGGCACATCAAAACTGAAGCCGTTCAGCAGACCGATGACAGCGTTCATGCCGCCAACAATCGCCGAAATCATGCCGTTTATGATGCGGATGATGCCGTTGACCGCGCCGCGCACCACAGAGGTAATGCCATCCCAAATAGAGGATACCGTATCAGCCAGCGCCGACCACGCGGCAGTCCAGACAGCGTTCAGCGCCGCCCCTGCCATCGACAAGAGCAGGGAAAGACCCTTCCAGAAATTGCTCCATGCGGTGGTGATGTCCTCCCAAATCTGCATAGCCGCCAGCTTGATAATCAGCCAGCAGGCCGACCATGCTGCTTGCAGCGCCGCGCCTGCCATGCGTAAGGCGAGGTCAATCCCTTTCCAGAAATTGTTCCAGCCTGTGGTGATGGTCTCCCAGATTTGCAGACCGAGCAGCTTTATCGTCAGCCACAGAGTATCCCAGATGTGCTGCAGATTCTCTCCGGCAGTGTTCAGCGCCTGTGCCAGATCATCAAGTGTCTGTGAAAAGTTCTGTTTGATTTCGTCCCAGTGGGTCACCAGATAATTGATGATGACCGCTGCGATAGAGGCCAGCACCGCCAGCAACAGCACAGGCCATGCACCGATGGCTGAGATGACCGTGACGATCAGCGAGCCGAGGCCGCTTAAAATAGCAGGAAGCACCGTGTCAAGAATAAACGTGCCAATCACAGGCAGCAGGCTCACGGCCAGCGCCGCCATCAGAAGCGGCCAGCAGTTGGAAATGAGTTCGGCAACCTGCGCCAGAATACCGACCCAGTCTACCGCCTGCAAGCACTCCATGATTTTGCTGCCGACAGCGTCCCAGTCAACTTGACCGAGAATCGTGTTGATGGCCTGCAGCACATCCAATGCCAGCGTGCTTAACGCAGAGAACAGCCCCGGCCAGTCAATCGCGGCAATCATCGCCACGATGTTGTGCCCGAGGTCATTCCAGTTTGTGCCCTGCACCGCCGCAATCAGCGCGTTCAGCAGGCCGATGGCAAAGCCGCCCACACCCAGTCCAGCTTCCAGCCACGGAATGTTGGTGATGGCAGAATTGATGCACGTTGCAATGCCATTGCCTAAATCCGTCCAGCCGCTGTAATGCAGCACAAAGTTATACAGCGTCAGAATGGCTGCACGCATCCCATCCGTCAGCACACGCCCCAGCGTGTCCCAGCGCAGTTCAGCAACAGCAGTTGTCAGTCCTTCGGCAATGCCCGCGCCCAGACTGTCCCAGTGGATGCGCTGCATCAGCGTGTCCGCAAAGAGCAGCGCCGTGTTCAGTCCCTGTGCAATGGTGTGTCCGATGGCAGTCCACAGGCCCGGTACTTCGATAAAACCATTGATGCAGTCGGCAATGTTTGTTGCCCACTGCACAGCCTTATCCTGTATATCCGGCCATGGGATGGCGTTCAGACTGTCACGCAGCTTCTCGCCGATCAGCTGCCCGACCTTGTACCAGTCGCCCTGCTCTATGGCATCCATAATGCTGTCAAGGAATGGATTCTCCGCAGAAAAGTCGAAGTCCGGGGTAATGCTGTCTGCTCCACCACCGCCCCCGCCGCTGCTATCGTCGGACTGCTTGTTCAGCACGTTCAGTTCGTCAAAGGCGGCCAGTTCACCATTAGCGTTCTTGACCTTCTTCGCTGCGCTGCCCGCCGCCGATCCGACGCCGTTCATAGCCTTGGCTGCTCCGGCGCTGGCGGAGATTGTGCGCCCGGTAAAGAACGCCACCAACCGCGCAATGTAACTGAACACCATCGCCGCCGCATTTGCCAGCGCAGTCAGCGCGGGGGTAAGTATCTGAATGATGGGCGCGGCTGCCGTGGCCGCTGCGCCCTGCAAGTTGCCGAGCGCCGTCCGCAGGCCGGACGAAGACAGCAGCGCCGTCCCCATCCAGTTCGTCAGCGTCCGGAGCCCGGAGGAAAGCACATTGAACACCAACGCGCCGGACACCAGCCCTGCCAGCCGCTTGCGGAAGTGTTCCGTGCTCTGCGCAGCCTGTGCCAGCCGTTCCTGCACACTCTGGGCCTTGCTTTTCACAAAATCAAAAGCCTTGCCGCCGATAGAGCCTATCGCGGACAGTGACCTTTTCAGAATCTTACTCACTGATGCCGCGTTGAACAGCTTTGAGACGAAGGCGTCCATCGCATTCGCTGCACGCTGCACATTGGATACATCCACCTGCGCCGCTTGTGCAGCCTGCGCGGCGTTGGTAACAGCCTCGGCCTGCCGGGTCGCCTCATCCTTCTCCTGTGCAAGCTGGGCAGTCAGTTCGGCGTGCCGTTGCTGCAGTGCCTGCACGGCGGCATCCTGTGCGTGGTAGGCATCGGCGG
>OGOS01001075.1_pt1 | contig 18819 bp, 17 predicted proteins | sample 1552701 | NCBI WGS metagenome assembly OGOS01 (sample SAMEA2580128, study PRJEB22360) | human gut metagenome | biome: human gut; feature: human-associated habitat; material: faeces | place: Denmark | collected 2008/2010
TCCGCTGTGTGTAGTTGAACGCAACGGCGGCAGAGAAGACCTAAGTGTGGAAGACGCATCCGAAATGGTCCTCCATCTTTCACTGCGTCCCTGCTCCCATCCTGTTTTAGGAAATCGTTCATATTAATATAGCAAAAAGCATGAAGCGTAGCTGTTTACAACGGCTACGTTTTTTTATGTTTCCAAAGACTATTTCCATACCTTGCTATGAAATACAACTACTAGATAAAGTAACAAAATCATTCTATACTACTAGACTAGCAGCATTATGAAAGCGTCACCCATCATTGCCAAACAAAAAAAGTGCTGTAACACCTAAGCATTACAGCACTATAAACAGCAATTTTAATTTTAAAAGGTACCCTGTACCAGCTGGCTAATATTTTTAGAATGGTCAGACACACGCTTCATATTGATAAGCAGCTCCAGCATTACAAAACCAGCAATGGGGTCGCAGCGTTTTTCATTAAGGCGCACAATATGGTTTTTACGCACCTCTTTCTGATATGCCTTAACCTCACGACACAACTGAATTGCTTCAGCAGCAATTTCCTTATCATTCTTCTCTAAAGCTTCTAAAGCACGACCACTTGCCAAAAGAACCTTTTCGCTTAAAGTACGCAGCTCCTGCTTAGCCTCTTCAGAAAAACGAACATCGTCTTCAAAAATCATGCGAGATTTTTTAGCTAAGGTTTCGCCATGGTCGCCAATACGTTCAATGTCATTGCATGCATGAAGAAGACCTGTGTGACGAGCAGATAAGCTTTCGCTCATAGTTGTAGCGCTCATATCTGTAAGATAATTGGTAATATCTCTTTCCAAAGCATCCACCACAGGCTCATGCTCCAGAACATATTTAACCTTGGTTTCATCAAATTTATTGATTGAATCCATAGCCATACTAACATTTTTACGAGCCAAATTACCCATGCGTACAACCTCTTTTACAGCCAGGCTGAGAGCAATAGACGGAGTGTTGAGCATTTTCTCATCCAAATATACAGGACGCAGGGAAATGATTTCACCACTATCAGGTAAAATACGCTCAATAAGCTTGATAAAGTAGCCAACAAAGGGCATAAAGAGCAGAGTGTTAATGATGTTGAAGGCAGAGTGAGCATTTGCAATCTGACGAGCAATATCATTAGCAGGAGAAATTAACATAACTACCTTTATGAACATGGACATAAAGGTTACGAAAATAATACTACCGATTACGTTAAACATAACGTGTGCCAAAGCTACACGTTTAGCAGTTTGATTAGCACGCAGAGATGCCAAAACAGCAGTAATACAGGTACCGATATTATCGCCTAAAAGGACTGGAATTGCACCTTCTAAGGGAATCAGGCCCTGACCAGCCATAGCAATCAAAATACCGATGGTGGCACTGCTGGACTGAATCAGAACAGTCATAACAACACCGATACCAATACCCAGAATAGGATTATTAGCAAATGCACCTATAAAGTCAACAAATCCCTGATAATGACGTAATGGCATTACAGACTTACCCATAATATCCATACCCATCATCAATATGCCAAAGCCAAGCAGAACCTGACCTAAGTATTTGGTACGACTACGTTTTGCCAGCAGCTGAATTAAAAAGCCTACAAAAATAAGTACAGGAACATAATCAGAAAGCTTAAAAGCAATCAGCTGAGCCGTCATGGTGGTACCGATATTAGCACCCATGATAATACCAAAGCCCTGCTTCAAGGTCAAAAGGCCTGCATTAACCAAGCCTACTGTCATAACAGTAGTTGCGCCACTAGCTTGAAGCACAGCTGTAACAACAGCACCTAAAAGGACACCTAAAGCTAAAACACCGGTCATTGCCTCTAAAATCTTTTGGAGCTTAGCACCAGCAGCCTTCTGTAAGCCATCGCCCATTAGCTGCATACCGTACATAAACAAGGCAATACCGCCTAAAAAGCCAAGAAAATACACTAACATTAGTTACACCTCTAAAATAAATTTGTGACTATATTATATACATACAAGAGCAGTTATGTAAAGGAAAAGTAAAATTTTCTTGTTTTTATTTAGCTCAAAATTTACCCACTGGGACAAATTATGTTCCGCTTAATATCTTTTTCGCTATTCAAAAGAACTATATGTGATATTGCCTTCTCTAAAATAAATATATGATAGCTACATTTTATATCTGCACACAAATTCATAAAGCATATAAATCGCTACCATAAAATCAAGCTTTAGCAAAAACTTCAAGACATTAATCACCATAAATAGGCAAAAAAATTACGCCATACACAAACGGGCGTGTACAGCGTAAAAAGGAGAGGTGTATGATGAAAAGATGTGTTTTAACGGAGTTGCTTAATTAGAGTTGTCGCTTCTTCAATACTAAGGGCACTACCGAAAGCAATTACTCTTTCGTCAATGACCAATGCAGGAAAAGCCATCACTCCGTAAGCCACTGCCTTACGGAATTCAGAAACTTGCTCAAACTCAGCCTTGAGCTTTAACTTCTTCAAGGCAATTGCGGTATTCTGCATCAGCAGCTCGGCCTGCTTCGTCATAGGTCCCAAAATCTTGACGTGCATTACTATCACCTGTCTTTGCTTTGTTCTTTTCTTCCGTGACTATATAATACCAAATCAGTATGACTAAAGTAGGTCAAAGGCGTAACATCTTTGTGAATTAAAAAAAGAACCCTTCTCCACATATCAAATGAAGAAGGGCTTGGATTATTTAAGGATTACATTTAGGAAGGATTTTAAACGCTCATTAGTAGGATGCTCAAAAATTTCCTCTGGAGTACCTACTGCTTGTACATATCCATCTGCCATAAACAGCACTTTAGTAGCAACCTCGCGGGCAAAGCCCATTTCGTGAGTAACAACAACCATGGTCATACGCTCGTCAGCCAGCTCACGCATGGTTTTAAGCACTTCACCGGTCAGCTCAGGATCAAGAGAAGAGGTAGGCTCATCAAAAAGCATGATGGAAGGCTTCATTGCCAAGGCTCTAGCAATAGCTACACGCTGCTGCTGACCGCCACTAAGCTTTCTAGGATAGGTATCACGCTTAGAGGACAAGCCAACCTTTGCTAAAAGCACCTCAGCCTCCTTAATGACCTCATCACGATTACGTTTTTGTACATTAATAGGAGCCTCAATCAGATTCTCGAGAACTGTCATATGGGGAAACAGGTTAAATTGCTGAAATACCATACCCATTTTACAGGCAATACGACTAACATCGTCCTTTTTAACGTATTCTGCACCCTTGCCACTATCCTGGCACAATGTTTCACCATCTATGATTATGGTACCCTTATCTATTGTTTCCAGCTTGTTAAGGCAGCGAAGCAATGTACTTTTACCACCACCAGATGGACCAATTACGGCAATAACCTCGCCTTCGTTAACCTCTAAATCAATACCCTTTAAAACCTCTAAATCGCCAAATCTTTTCCAAATGTTTTGAGCTTTAATCTTGTTCATAGCACTTCTCCTATTGGTCATATTTGGAGAAGCGATTTTCCAGCTTCTCGAACATAATAGTAAGAATCAATGTAGCCAGCAGGTAAAATACACCTGCTACTAAAAACGGTGTAATATCAAAATCACGTTGCACCAGGTTTCTGGTAGTACGCATTAAATCATTCATAGCTAAAACATATACCAGAGATGTATCTTTAACCAGAGTGATGGTTTCATTGCTTACAGGAGGAAGAATAATACGGAATACCTGCGGCATAATAATGCGGCGCATGGTTTGTACATAATTCATACCCAGAGTGTGAGCAGCTTCATACTGTCCTTTAGGAATAGCCTGAATACCACTGCGGAAGATTTCACAGAAGTAAGCGCCATAATTAAGCACAAAGGCAATCATAGCAGCAGTAAAATCATCAAAGCGAATACCTACAGCAGGTAGTGCAAAATAGAAGAACAGCAATTGCAGCATTAAGGGAGTGCCACGCATAATCCATACATAAAAAGCAATAAGAGCCTGCAACGGCTTAAAGTTGGAGGCACGCCCCAGGCTAAGCAACAAGCCTAACGGAAGGCTAAGAATAATTGTGCAGAAAAAAATCTGCGCTGTAACAATGCTGCCCTCAAACATCTGAGGAATAATTCTAATAATGTAATCCATAATAATCTCCAATAAACAAAATATGGGGGCCGACAAAAACGGCCCCTTTAATCATCTTAATTTTAGTATTTAGTGATGTCTGCACCCATCCATTTTTCAGAAATCTTCTTGCAGGTGCCATCTTTCTTCATTTCTGCTAAAACTTTGTTAACCTTTTCGCGCAGTTCATTATCATCTTTGCGGAATGCTACTGCAATAACCTCATCACCCATGTTGTCTTCAAGAATGGTATATTTGCCAGGATTCTTTTGTTCATAGTAACGAGCAAGAACTGCATCTACAATCATAGCATCTACGCGCTTATTGTCAAGGTCCATATAAGCAGCTGCAAAGTCAGGATATTTTTTATATTCCTTCAAGGAATCCTTCAATGCTTTATTTTCCTCATTTTCAATCAGGTAAGCACCGGTAGAGTCATCCTGTACCGCAATGGTCTTACCAAACAAATCAGCCTTAGTTTTAATATCGGAGCCAGCAGGAACAACAATCAGCTGTGCATTTACAAGATACGGATCGGACAAACCATAAGCTTTCTCACGCTCTTCATTAATGGTAAAGCAGTTCCAAATAGCATCAATGCGTTTAGATTTCATTTCTGCTTCCTTAGCGCCCCAATCAATAGGTTTAAACTCAACCTCCATATTCAGACGTTTGCAAGCCTCACGAGCCAAATCAATATCTAAGCCAACCAATTCATTTTTATCATCACGGAAACCCATAGGAGCAAAGTTATCATCTAAGCCAATAACCAGCTTCTTTTGGCTGTCGCTGCCGCAACCAGCAGTCAGCATCATAACCATTGCCATGCTCATAATCATCATTAATAACTTTTTCATAATCATAACCCCTCTCTCATAGCTAGTTTTTAATTTTTCTATATCTTAGTGTCACCTCTTGATGACAATTATATTATACTTTAGTATGCTAAATTTGTAAAGTAGTAAATTGAGAAATTTTCAAAATTTCTATTTACTACCCTCAAGTACAAAGCTTATAATTATAGAAACTTTATCAAGGAGGTTATTCATATGATTTTTAACGATAAAAAGGTTGATGTGTTCTCCAACCGTTTTGGTGGTAATGGTGATGTAATTATAGAACATTATATCGACGAAAAGCTTTTAAATGATTCTGTCGTTATGTATGCTAAGATTACCCTTAAACCAGGCTGCAGCCTTGGCTACCACCAGCACAACGGTAATAGTGAAACTATTGTTGTATTGCAGGGCACTGCCCAGTACAACGACAATGGTACCGAAATAGAGCTGCATTCCGGCGCTGTTATGCATTGTCCTAACGGCGAGTTCCACAGCATAGGCAACGCAGCAAATGCTAAAAAAGACCTAGTGCTTCAGGCAATAATTATTAAAGTAAACCCATAAACAGAAACTTTACCGGCCTTTCACGGAACAACGAGAAGGGTCGGTATTTTTATATCTATTAATATGGCTCTTAATTAATTCTGTCCTAAAATACTAATCCATACACTACACGCAAACAATTATATTTTATCTGTTGCTTCAGCAATCATGTTATCATAAGCAATCCCATTTTCGTTAATACATGGTCAAATTCTATAATGTTCTTCAATATAAGCTGAATATCTCCATTAATCACGCCAATTTACTCTATTATATTATGTTTTCTAAAAATCAGCAAACAGTTAAATATTGTAATAATTTTGTAACAATTGTAAGCTTGACTTAAAACATGTACAGGTATACACTCTGATTCGGTAAGTGAGTAATTACTCACTTATATGGAGGTAAAAATGCTATCAAGAAAAGAACATACCCAGGAATTGGTTTTACATACAGCTACCAAGCTTTTTTGCTCTCTTGGCTACGCAAACACGACCACCAGTCTTATTGCAGCCCAAGCAGGAGTTTCAGAGGCAACTATTTTTAAACATTTTCAAAGTAAGGATAATCTACTGCATCAAATAGGCAGCACAGCGGTTTGTCAAATTGGTAATTGGTTTTCCTGTGAATCCTTGCAGCTTGCCTTAAACAGCTCTCAAAGCAGCTCGCTGCGTCCATTTATCGAATCACTGCTGCTAGAGCGCCTACATTTTATTGATGAGCATTTTGAGCCTGTAAAAATACTGCTTATTGAAATGCAGTATTCATCCACCATGAAGGAAAAGTTCACAGAACAGCTTCTTCCCAAAATCTATGAGCACTTCAACGAGGTGCGTCACCTGCTTATGGAAAGAGTGCCAATTACAGAGGAGCAGGCTGAAACCATCATACGACTATTAGGTGGACTAGTCGTAACATTTATCTTGCAAAAATATCTATTCAATATATCTCTTACTGATGAAGAAATACGCACCCAGATGGACTACACATTAAACCTTCTTGAAGACAGTGTAATTCATCACTAAGCAGCAAAAATCTGCAATTAATATATCACTTTATTTACTTATTAAACTAAATATTACGCTTGTATATTTTACTCGCAATATTTTTTATAATACAATAGAGCATACAACAGATAACACTATTGACTAATTGGAACTAAATGGAGGTACTCATGCGCATAGGATTAGATGTTGGCAGCACAACAGTAAAGTTAGCTGTTCTTGGCGAGCAAGGAAATCTACTATTTAGTAGATATCGTCGTCATTACAGTCAGATTGCTGCTAATATTTTAGAACTGCATAAGGAATTGATGGAGGTATTCCCGGATTTGCAAACTGCTGAACTTGCTATAAGCGGCAGTGCAGGTCTTGGCATCGCTGAAAACTGCGACCTGCAATTTGTGCAAGAGGTTTTTGCCGAAAAGGTTTGTGCCGAAAAGCTTCATCCTCATGTAAATGCAGTAATTGAGCTTGGCGGTGAGGATGCCAAAATTCTCTTTTTAGGCCGTCACTTTGATGCACGTATGAATGATAGCTGTGCCGGTGGTACAGGAGCCTTTATAGATCAAATGGCAGCCCTACTTAATGTAAATACCGAGGATATGGACAGTTTAGCAGCTAATGCCAAAAATATTTATACTATTGCCAGTCGCTGCGGAGTATTTGCTAAAAGTGATATTCAGCCACTCCTTAACCAAGGTGCTGCTAAAGAAGATTTGGCCGCAAGTATTTTTAACGCTGTTGCTAGCCAAACAGTCACCGGCTTAGCTAAAGGGCGCCCTATAGAGGGTAATGTTCTTTACCTAGGTGGCCCATTAACCTTTATGAGCTGTCTTAGAAATAGCTTTGATAAAATTTTAAACATCAAGGGCGAATGTCCTGAAAACAGCCTTTACTACGTAGCTATGGGAGCTGCACTAAGTGCTGAAACCCCTGTTGATTTAACAACTTTACCAGAAAAACTACAAAAAGCTGATGCAGAACGCAGCTTTGTTCATCTACCACCTTTATTCAATAGCGAGCAGGAATATGCTGATTTTAAAACACGCCACGATAATGAGCGTGTTGATGTAGGAAATCCGCAGGAAGCTACGGAAGCCTTTATCGGCATTGATTCTGGCAGTACAACCATAAAAATTGCAGTTATAAGTCCTAATGGTGAGCTGTTAGACACCTTTTACCAAAGTAATAAGGGTAACCCTGTAATTGCTGTTCGCGAATATTTAACTGGCTTTTACCAAAAATATCCAAACTGCAGGCTGTTAGCCGGTGGTGTAACAGGCTATGGCGAAGATTTAATCAGTCATGGCTTTGGTATTGACTACGGCATCGTAGAAACTATGGCCCACTTTTATGCAGCCAAGCATATACAGCCACAGGTTGACTTTATCATCGATATCGGTGGTCAGGATATGAAATGCCTTAAAATTCATAACGGCTGCATTGACAATATCTTTTTAAACGAGGCCTGCTCTAGTGGCTGCGGCAGCTTTTTACAGACCTTTGCCGAAATTTTAGGCCACAGTGCTGAAGATTTTGCCAAGCTTGGCCTTTTTGCAGATAAGCCTGTTGATTTAGGCAGTCGTTGCACCGTTTTTATGAATAGCAGCGTCAAGCAAGCCCAAAAGGATGGTGCCTCTGTTGCTAATATCAGCGCCGGTCTTTCTATAAGCATTGTTAAAAATGCTCTTTACAAGGTTATCCGACCTAGCAGCAAGGAAGCTCTAGGCAGCCACATTGTTGTACAGGGAGGCACCTTCTTGAATGACTGCGTACTACGTGCCTTTGAACAAGAAATGGGTTTAGAGGTGGTTCGCCCCAACATCGCAGGGCTTATGGGAGCATATGGTGCAGCCCTATACGCACAACAGCGTTATGAGCAAGCTCCACATACTAGCACCATTATCGGTCCCGCTGAGCTAAAAGCCTTTGTCCATACCGTTAAAGGCTTTACCTGTGGCTTGTGTAATAACCACTGTCATCTTACTGTCAACACCTTTGCCAGTGGAAAACGTTTTATTAGTGGCAATCGCTGTGAACGACCTATTACTAAAACGGCTCCCAACGATGACCTTAATTTATATAGGCAAAAGCTAAAGCTTTTAACTACATTGCCTAATCTGGAAAACCCTAAGCGTGGAGCTATTGGTATTCCAATGGGACTGAATATGTACGAGCTGCTCCCCTTTTGGCAAGGACTGTTAAATGCGCTTGGCTTTAAGGTTATTGCCAGCCCTATTGAAGATAAAGCCATCTACAGCCTAGGCCAAAGCACCATTGCCAGTGATACAGTCTGCTACCCTGCCAAGCTGATGCATGGTCATATCAAATGGCTGTTAAACCACGGCATAGAAACCATCTTCTATCCCTGCATGACATATAATGTAGATGAGCATAGCACAGAAAACTGCTATAACTGCCCCGTAGTAGCCTACTATCCCGAGGCACTTGCTGCCAACATCTTAGATTTGTCAAAGGTAAATTTCCTCCATGAGTATCTAGGTTTATCCAATAAGAAAATTTTAGCTGAGAAGCTGCTACAAATTTTCCAACCCAATTACCCAGATATTACAAAAAATGAAATAAAAAAAGCCATTGAAGCGGCATTTACAGCCTATGACGAATATGAACTACAGGTTAAAAATCGAGGTCAGCAAATCATTAATACTGCTCGTCAGCAGCATCGCCCTATTATAGTGCTAGCAGGGCGTCCCTATCACATTGACCCTAAGGTAAACCACAGCATCGATAGGCTTATTACTAATATGGGAGCTGCTTTAATCAGTGAGGATGCTATAAGCAGTCATATTTCTCCTCGTGATTTGAATAACAATTTGCATGTGCTCAATCAATGGACCTATCATAGCAGGCTTTACGCTGCCGCTAAATATGTAGCAGAAAACACAGATATGCATCTTGTCCAGCTAGTAAGCTTTGGCTGTGGCTGCGATGCTATTACTGCCGATGAATGCCGTCGCATTCTTGAAGATAAGGAACGCATTTATACACAAATAAAAATAGATGACATAGATAACCTAGGCGCCACTAAAATACGTCTGCGCAGTCTTTTCTCGGCAGCGCACTTATTTGAGTCGGAAAGCCTACAGGAATAAGGAGGTAATTCTTATGTCCGCAACAGCCGAATATCCGGTATTTACTACCGAAATGAAAAAAACACATACTATCTTAATTCCAGGCATGCTCCCACTGCATTTTAACCTTTTGAAATCAGCCATCCAAAGCTGTGGCTACAAGGCAGAAATCCTGCAAAACAGCGACCGTGACGTTATTGAAACTGGCTTACGCTACGTTAATAACGACATTTGCTATCCTGCACTTTTAGTAATAGGGCAGCTTATTAGTGCACTACAAAGTGGCAAATATGACCTGCAGCATACTGCACTAATGCTATCTCAAACCGGTGGTGGCTGCAGAGCGTCTAATTATATTTATCTGCTACGTAAGGCCCTGGAAAAGGCTGGCCTTGGTCATATTCCTGTAATCAGCCTCAATGTAAATGGTATGCAGGAACAGCCTGGCTTTAAGCTAGATTTAACTATGCTGCGTAAATTTTTAGCTGCTGTTATCTACGGTGATGCTTTAATGTATTTAACTAATAAGATTCGTCCTTACGAAACCACTAAAGGACAAACTGATGAATTAGCCCAAACGTGGCTGCAAAAGCTAGATGCAGCCTTTAAGGAAAATAAAGCACAGGCAATTTCTACAGTTTTCAATCTCACTAGCAGCCTTGCCAAGGATTTTGCATCCATACCAGTACAGGCTAAGGAAAAAATCAAGGTTGGTATTGTTGGCGAAATTTATATAAAATATGCAGGCTTAGGCAATAACAATCTAGAAAAATTCCTGCAAAAGCAAAACTGTGAATATATGCTGCCCGGTCTTTTTAGCTTTGTAATGTATTGTGTTGATACTTATCTTACAGACTACAAGCTTTATGGTGGCAATATTTTAAAATATGGTGCCAACAAGGGTGCTATGTGGTATTTAGAAAAGCTTGAAGCTACCATGCGTAGAGCACTCAGTCTGGCACATATTGCTGCTCCTGCCAGCTATCAGGAAACAAAAAGTATGGCAAAGGGTATTATTGGCTATGGCAATAATATGGGTGAAGGCTGGCTTCTGACAGCAGAAATGCTAGAGCTTGCCAAAAACGGCTATGCCAATATCATCTGCGCCCAACCCTTTGGCTGCCTGCCTAACCATATTGCAGGTCGTGGCATGATTAACAAAATCAAAAACATAGCACAGGAAGCTAACATTTTAGCCCTTGACTATGATGCCAGCGCCTCCAAAGTAAATCAAGAAAACCGTATCAAGCTAATGCTAGCAACAGCAGAATAAAAAACAGGCCATCAGGAATGTCATGCTCCTGATGGCTTTGCCATGTCCAATACCTTTACAACAGCTCTAAAAATATCTTAGGATAATTAGGCGCTTAATCTAATTTGTGCTATAATGAAGGAAATAAATTTTTATGTGAAAGGTGATGTAGATGTTTAAAAAGATTCTTGCAGCAAGCCTTTGTGCCTGCGCCTTAACCCTTACACCCCTTTGGTCTGATAATGTAATTGCTACTGCAGAGGCTGCCTCTGAAAAGGTAACCATGAGCAACTATCCTAAGCTTGTTGGCAAAACAGCACTTTCTACACTCAGTGAAATTGATTTGATTGAAGCTAAACGCACTGCTCCGGAGCTAGAAGAAATCAGCGACTGGAACCGTCAGGTTGCTTACTATCTTGGCTCTAAGGAATATGCACTGTCTACTCTGTGGTCCCCATTAAGAGTGCAGCTCATTACCCCTTATTCTCTTATCAAATACATGTATTATAAAGCTGGTCAAGACTTAACCACCCCTGACGAGGATTTGATTAAAGAAATCAGAAAACACAAGGATGTAGCTTGGGTATGGGTATGGTCCAGTGGTAGCTACAATATCCTCAACAACAATCCGCCTCCAACTGTTAAGGATGTAGTTATCCGTACTAACGACAACGAATTCCTTCACAACCTGGACGGAGATAAATATTTCCCTAGAGAAGCATTTGCAGCTGCTAATATTCCTATGGGACAGGTTTGGGCGTTCCCTGTAAAGGTGTTCTCTGCAAGCCATATTCCTATGGACATTGTCCTTGTTGATTCTCAAGGCACTAAAAAGCCGCTAACAATCTATGAAGCTGACCTGGCTAAATGTCAATAAAACATACAACAAAGGGTGCGATTCTAACGAATTGCACTCTTTTATATTTGGGACCTTATTACCTGTACTTTTCCTAAATAATAAAATAATTTTAACATAAGTTTAGCTTTATCCTATTGCTATTAAGCAGCAAATTAGGCTTCGCTAAGATGCGCAGCAGCATAATATAAAAAACGACATTGCTCTGTAATCACCAAAGCAATGTCGTTCAAAAATTCATTATAAGCTTTTTTACTTATTAGCCAATACCACCATAAATCAAACCAAGAATCATGATGATTACAGTTAAAGGAACATAAATAAGCTTGGCAGCCTTACCAAAGGTTTCGCTTAAATGGCCATGACCTTGTTCCAGCTCCTTACGGATTTCATCCCAACCAAGGATGTAGTAAATTGATATTGCACCAAGCACTGCACCAAAGGGAACGATGATGATGGAAACAAAGTCCATCCAAGCACCTACCTTGGGCTCCGCTTCGATAAAGATACCAACGCCAAGTGCCAAAGCGCTGGCAATAACAACAGCCAGCTTACGAGGTAATTTAAAGTTCTTTTGCCAGCTTTCGCTTACTGCCTCCAGCATATTGATAAGTGAGGTAATACCCGCAAAGAAAACAGCAATAAAGAAGAAAATAGCAAAGAACTGACCCATAGGCATTTGTTGGAATACTTTAGGTAAGGTTAGGAAAATCAAAGAAGGACCACGGTCTGCACCGATACCGAAGGAAAATACTGCAGGCATAATAGCCAAGGCAGACAGCATAGCAGCTACAGTATCATAGCATGCGGTACGCAGAGATGCGTTTGGAATATCCTCTTTCTGGTCCAAATAAGCGCCATAAACAATCATACCACTACCAGTAATGGATAATGAGAAAAATGCTTGACCCATGGCCATAATCCAGGTGTCAACACGCAGCAGCTTTTCCCATTGGGGAATGAACAGGAATTTGTAGCCTTCAATGCTATTAGGCAGGAAAAATACCCAAACTGCTAAGCATACAAAAAGCACAAAGAATAAAGGCATCAAAACCTTACTAACCTTTTCAATACCACCACTTACACCAAAGAGCAGTACCAAAGATGTGAAGCCGATTACCAGAACATGCCAGATAACACTACCAAATTCACCAGTTGCCATAGCAAAATATTGACCAGGATCAGCAGTTAAAAGAACACCGGTTACAGAACCCCATAAGGAACGTAAAATCCAGCCTAAAATAACCGCATAGCCAATAGCAATACCTAAGCTACCCATCAGAGGAATCCATCCCAATGTACGGCCAAGCTTTTCCATTTTACGCTTAGCAAAGCAGTAAGCATATGCTCCTAAGGTGCCGGTTCTAGCTCTACGTCCAATTGCAAACTCCGCAGAAAGGCCAACCCAGCCAAATAAAGCTATAAAAAATAAATAAGGCAGCAAAAATGCTGCTCCACCATACTCACCTAAGCGATAGGGAAACATCCAAATATTGCCCAGACCAACTGCTGAGCCTACACATGCGATAACAAAGCCGAATGTTGAGGTAAACCCTCCATTTTGGTGAGATTCATTATTAGTTTTCAAATTCTTCTTCCTTTCTACACCGCAGCCTAGCTGCACTACTATTTTGTAAAAATCTAATACATTCTTACAATACTACCCCTATACCATAACAGTTTTCGCACAAAATAGCAAGAAAAATCTGAAAATAGTTTTCATAAAGTTCAAGCAAAAATTTTAAATCATAAAAAGCTGCTTTTTATGTTAATTTTAATACAAAACATATGAAAAAATTTGTATACATTGTTTTTTTGATTTTTTTCTTGACGGAATTCATAAAAGTGCTATAATCGACTACAACATAATAAAACAACGCAATGAATGAGAAGCAATTTGTTAAGCTTACAGAAAGCTGTCGGTTGATGCGAGACAGTAACGAAACAAATTTGTTCCGCTCAGGAGCGGCGAATGAGGAATCCGACGGGTGAGCCCGATATAGCTAACAAGAGATGGCCGCAGGCAATTTGGGTGGCACCGCGAGAAAGTTCTCGTCCCAAGTATATTTGGGATGGAGGGCTTATTTTTTTACCCTTCTTAGCTTGCGCGCAATTTGGGTGGTACCGCGAGAAGGAGAAGCTCGTCCCAAAGGGATGTGCTTCTCTATTTTTTTATAAAAAAACTCGCTAAGTACACAATAAGGAGAAAACCATGAAAAGAGCTTATAACTTTAACGCCGGACCCTCTGCCATACCTTTAGAAGTGCTTGAAGAGGCACAGGCTGAATTTATTAATTATGCCAATACTGGCATGGGTATTATTGAAATGAGTCATCGTTCCAAGGAATATGATGCTCTTCACCAAGAAACAAAGGCATTACTCAAAGAGCTGATGGAAATACCTGATAATTATGAGATTATGTTTATCCAAGGTGGCGGCAGCACCCAGTTTCTCATGACTGCTGCTAACTTTTTAAACAAGAAATATGCTGCCTACGTTAATACTGGTGTATGGGCAAGGAAGGCTATGGCTGAAGCAAAATATTTTGGTGAAGCATATGAAGCAGCCAGCAGCGCTGATAAAAATCACAGCTATATTCCTCAAAGCTTTAATATTAAGCCCGATACAGCCTATGTACACCTAACAGCTAACAATACCATCTACGGTACGGAATACAAAAAATTCCCCAAATTTGATATACCAATCATCTGCGATATGTCCAGTGACATCCTTTCTCGCAAGGTAAACGTAGCTGATTTTGACTTAATCTATGCAGGCGCACAAAAAAACCTTGGACCTGCAGGTGTAGTTATTGTCATCGCCAAGAAGGAATTCTTGGCTACTGCCAACAAGGAGCTGCCAACCATGCTGCGCTATTCAACCTTTGCTGATAACGATTCTCTTTATAATACGCCACCTGTCTTCTGCATCTATATGGTTAATAAAACACTAAAATGGATTAAAGCTCAGGGCGGTGTAGATGCTATAGCAAAGAATAATGAAGCCAAGGCTAAGGTAATCTATGATGTAATAGATAACAGCAATGGTTTTTATAAGGGACACGCTCAAAAGGAATATCGCAGCCTAATGAACATAACCTTTAACCTAGCAACACCCGAAATGGAAAAGGATTTTGTTGCTAAAGGAAAAGCAGCGGGCTTTGTAGGTATTGGTGGTCATCGTCTAGTAGGCGGCTGCAGAGCATCCACCTATAACGCAGTTCCAATGGTGGCCTGCCTAGCACTGGCTGAATTTATGAAGCAATATCAAAAGGATAATCAATAAGAAAAATACCTAATTCAAGGAGGAAATAAAAATGAAGATTTTTGTAAGCAATGATGTAAGTGAAAAAGGCGTGGCTCTGCTCCGTGAGCATTTTGATGTAGACGTACAACCTAATATGCAGCCCGAGGAGCTGAAAAAAATTATTGGCCAATATGATGGTCTAGTAACCCGTAGTCTGACAAAGGTTACTAAAGAGGTTATTGATGCAGCAGATAATCTTAAAGTTATTGGTCGTGCAGGCGTAGGCGTTGACAATATTGATGTAGCTGCAGCAACAGCTCGTGGTATTGTTGTGCTCAACACCCCTGAAGGCAACACAATTGCCGCAACCGAGCATACCATTGCTATGATTATGGCTATGACTCGCCACATTCCTCAAGCCCACCAATCCCTGCAGGAGGGCAAGTGGGACAGAAAAAGCTTTGATGGCATCCAGGTTCAAGGTAAAACCCTGGGAATCATTGGCGTAGGACGTATCGGTAGTCGTGTTGCTAAGCGTATGCAGGCTATGGAAATGACTACTATCGGCTACGACCCTTATATTACCGAAGAGCGTGCTCGTCAGATTGGTGTTGAGCTAGTAGACTTTGATACACTTTTGGCAAAATCTGACTATATCACCATTCATACTCCGTTAACGAAAGAAACAGAAAACATGATTAATGCTGAAGCCATTGCTAAAATGAAGGATGGCGTGCGCTTTGCCAATATTGCCCGTGGCGGCTGCATGGATATGCAGGCTGTGGCTGATGCTGTTAAATCTGGAAAAATTGCAGGTGCAGCTATTGATGTTTATCCCTTCGAGCCTTTGACTAAAGAAAATAATCCCTTCCACGGTCTCTTCAATGTTGTACAAACTCCCCATCTTGGTGCCTCCACTGTAGAAGCACAAATTGGTGTTGCTGTTGATGTTGCTTATGGCGTAATTGACGCCTTAGAGGGACGCCCTGTTATGACTGCTGTAAATATGGCTCCTATTCCTAAAAATGTTGCGGATATTATTCATCCCTACTTTGGCCTAGCTGAGCGTATGGGTACTGTTGGTATTTACCTTGCAGAAGGTCCTATTAAGGCCGTTGAAGTAGAATATACAGGTGAACTGGCTAACACAGAGGTTCAAGCTCTGACTACAGCCTTCCTTAAAGGCCTTTTGAACCCCATCCTCCAAGAAAGTGTCAACTTTGTTAATGCTCCTAACATTGCTAAAAAACGCCATCTTGATGTTAAGGAAATCAAATCCCATAAGACCGGCTACTTTACTACCTCTATTACTGCTAAAATTGTCACCAGCAAAGGTGAGCATACTCTGGTAGGTACTTTGTTTGATGGCAAAGAGCCTAAAATTGTTCAGATTGATAAATTCAGAGTGGATTTTACACCAGAAGGCTATATGCTTTTTGCACCGCATACCGATAAGCCTAATATGATTGGTCAAATTGCCACTATTCTTGGTAATGCAGGTATCAATATCAATGGCATGCAGGTTGGCAGCACACCTGTAAAGGGAACCAACATCATGGCTATTGCAGTTGGTAATGATATTCCTAATGACATTATGCTACAGCTTCGTGGCATTGAAGGCATTTTAGACGTAAAGCTGATTAACTGCGAATGCTAATTTGATAAAGGAAGAAGTTATGACTAGAATAATTTTAGTCCGCCACGGCGAAACAACCTGGAATATAGAAGGGCGCTATCAAGGACAGGAGGATACCCCCTTAAGCGAACGAGGATTAAAGCAAGGCACAATGCTAGCTGAAGGCCTGCGCAATATCCATATTGACCGTTGTATATCCAGTCCCTTGAAGCGCAGCTTCAAAACCTGCCAGCTCTGCGCAAAGCTGCACAATCTGCCTGTCGCCACTGATGACCGCCTGCTAGAAATAAATCACGGCTCCTGGGAAGGCATCTTAGCGCCTGAAATTGCAGCCGAATATCCTGAGGAATTCAACCTATGGCACACCAAGCCTCATCTTGTGCAAATGCCTGACGGTGGAGAAAATCTTGAGGACGTACGCAAGCGTGTACGCTCCGCATTTGATGAATATGCCCAAAAATATCCTAATGAAACCATTCTTGTTGCAGCACATGATGCTGTAAATAAAGCTATTATCTGTGACTTAATGGGTATGGGAATGGAGCACTTTTGGCAAATCAAGCAGGATAACACCTGCATTAACGTACTTGAATGTAACAATGGAGTATGGCGTCTTGTTCTCTTAAACTCTACAAATCATTTAGGCTTCCTTTTCAGTGGAATTGAACAGGAAGGACTATAAAAACAAAAATAAAGCTGTATCTGTACACATCATAATGATGCAATTCAGATACAGCTTTTTTAATTATTCAGTAATGTTTACAAAGTTAAAACCACATAACACTTGCGGTACTTCTTATCTCATTTACCATAAATGCAAGTAAAGAGCTATAATGTGACTGAAGAAATCATCTCTAGTGCCAGTCATTAAAATTTACTTGAATACACAATCATACACCTCGGCCCCAAGATACATCAAAATAGCAAATATTATTATATAAATATCCCTAATAGTACCTTCTTTAGTATCAGAATTTTTGTATCCTAGATAGAAAATATAGCCTACAAGTATTGTTCCGTATATCATTAAAATATTAGTCAGTGTATTTTGCAAACCTACATAAAGACTACTAATTTCTAAGTAGCTAATTAATATCTGAAGCACTGACATCGGTATTAAAAAAACTAGTATTCTATTTCTAGGAGATAGAATTTCTTGACTATAATCTATTCCCTTCCATAAGAATAAAATCAGACTAACAATACCAAGTAATAACCAAGATTCTGAAGAAACCCATGTGTACATACTTATTCATCCTTTCAATGTACGCTAATATCAAATTAGCAGTTTTTATTTGTTTTTGCTAATGCTCTCAAAGCAACACCTACTCAAATTATTATTTTTCACAAACAATCTTAATTGTATATCCAAAATGCAAATATAATAAACAACACAACATAAAAATACTTCAATGTATTCTTCATCATTTCACGTTTGCTTATTTCCTGTTTTTTGTAATCACAATAATCTTCTAAATACATTGTAGTCATAAACCCTATTACCACAGCTGGCAATATAAATTTGTTAACAAAATAATATTCTGTAAATAAATGTATAAACATATAATCCATAGCCAAGTACATAATTAATATTATATGGATTATACCCAGTCTTCTAAATATGCTTTTATTTTTATAAAAATACTGTATAGCAGTCACTATACCAATCAAGAAAATTATTACCCATGTCATAGGTTGAAACAAATTTTCCATATCTATCCTCCATTCTCAGACAATAAAAAAACTTCCAAACTGCTGCTTTGATACTGCATTGATATCATAAACTGATTACAATACTAGTACAATGTCTTTTCCGCACGTTTAGAAGCTTGTTCCGGTTCAGATTAGGTAATATTGGCTGTTTTCAAACATTGCTATGTCAAGCTACAAACTAGCTATCACCACTCTACATATGGAAACCCTATCACAAGTAAGAAAAATATATCACATTCTCATATTTGCAATAACTAAGTAATAGCCCAAATTACGTTCACCTACATATCTTGATACATAAGTACCAGCCATAAAATATTACTAAAGCATCCTTATTCTATTCTAAAATCATTATATCCTAGTTAAATAAAAAAGTAAATAAACTGTTTTAACATAAAAATAGTACAACGTCTTTCTAGAAAAATTAGAAAAACGTTGCACTTTTGTGTTATAGGTAAAATATGTAAAACATATATTTTGCAAGATGTGTTAAAACAACGACCTTCTAAAATATCACAATTATTTTAACCCAG
>OGOS01001076.1_pt1 | contig 18816 bp, 14 predicted proteins | sample 1552701 | NCBI WGS metagenome assembly OGOS01 (sample SAMEA2580128, study PRJEB22360) | human gut metagenome | biome: human gut; feature: human-associated habitat; material: faeces | place: Denmark | collected 2008/2010
CGTACCCTTCCGCGCTGGGCTATGACACCGGCGGGTCCATCCGCCAGCCGGGCAGCTTCTGCGGCGTCGTGGCGGTCAAGCCCACCTACGGCGTGGTGTCCCGCTACGGTGTGGTGGCGTTCGGCAGCTCGCTCGACCAAGTAGGACCGTTTGCCCGCAGCGTCCAGGATGCGGCGCTGGTGCTGAATGCCATCTCCGGCCGCGATCCGCTGGATTGCACCAGCCAGGCCATCGACACGGATTTCACTGCGAACCTGGCAGAAGGCGCGAAGGGCATGAAGGTGGGCGTCGTGCCCGCATTCATGCAGGCGGAAGGATTGCAGCCGGAGGTTGCGAAGGCCGTCCAAGATGCGGCGAAGACGCTGCAGGATGCGGGTGCCGAGCTGGTTGAGATCGAGCTTCCGCACGCCGAGGCCGCCATGAGCGCCTATTACGTGCTGGGGCCGTGCGAGGCATTCAGCAACCTGGCCCGTTTCGATTCCGTGCGCTACGGCTACTGCGATCCCGGCCACAAGGATCTGGGCGGTCAGTACGAGGCAAGCCGCGAAGGAGGCTTCGGCCCCGAAGCGCGCCGTCGCATCATGTTGGGCAGCTACCTGCTTTCCTCCGGCGTGTACGACAAGTACTACTATCCCGCGCAGCAGGTTCGCACGCTGATCACGCAGGATTACACGCAGGCGTACGAGAAGGTCGATGTTATCCTGGCCCCCGTGTCTCCGCGCACGGCGTTCAAGATCGGCGAGATCAACGACCCCACCAGCATGTATCTGGGCGACATGTTCACCATCTCCATCAACATCGCCGGCAACGGCGGCATGAACATGCCGCTGGGCCTGGGCGCCGATTCCGGCATGCCCGTGGGCGTGCAGATCATCTCACCGGCATTCCGCGACCAGAATATGCTGCGCGTGGCCGCGGCGTTGGAGCAGGTGTACGGCAAGGCGCCCGTTGCGCCCGGCTTCGCTGACGGAAAGGCGGTGGTTCGATGAAGACGCTGGAAGAGGCCCTGAAGGATTGGGAAGCGGTCATCGGCCTTGAGGTCCATTGCGAGCTGACGAAGCTCGAGACGAAGATGTTTTGTGGCTGCAAACTGGAATTCGGCGCGGAGCCAAACACGCATGTTTGTCCCGTGTGCCTGGGCATGCCCGGCGCACTGCCCGTGCCGAACAAGGCGGCAATCGAGTCCATCTGCCTGGCTGGCCTTGCTACGAACTGCGAGATCAAGAAGCACTCCATGTTCTACCGTAAGGGCTATATGTACCCCGACATGGCGAAGAACTTCCAGACCACGCAGGGCCCGGTGGCCTTCTGCATGGACGGCTGGCTGGACCTGGCCGTGGACGGCAAGGGTGCGAACGAGCGCATCGACCTGCCGGAGGCGCAGGGCAAGGACGGTGCGTACACCGCGCATATCGGCATCGAGCGCATCCACATGGAAGAGGATGCGGGCAAGATGATCCATATCGGCGGCGACGAGGGCCGCATCGCCGGCGCCACACATTCGCTGGTCGACTACAACCGCGCCGGTACCCCGCTCATCGAGTTGGTCACGCGTCCTGACCTGCGCACACCCGAAGAGGCGCGTCTGTTCATGGAAAAGCTGCGCCAGATCTTCCTGGCTCTGGGCATTTCCGACTGCAGCATGGAGGAAGGGTCGCTGCGTGCTGACGGCAACATCTCCCTGCGGCGCCGGGGTACTACGCAGCTGGGCACGAAGACGGAGCTGAAGAACATCAACAGCTTCAAGAGCCTGCATGACGGCCTGGTCTACGAAATCCGTCGCCAAGCCGAGGTACTGGAAGAGGGCGGCGTCATCTACCAGGAGACGCGTCACTGGGATCCCAGCGCGAAACGCACCATCGTCATGCGCGTGAAGGAGACGGCCGACGACTACCGCATGTTCCCCGACCCCGACTTGGCGCCGTACGATCTGTCCGACGAGTTCATCGAGCGCGTGCGTGCGAAACTGCCCGAGCTGCCCGATCAGAAGATCGAGCGCTTCCAGACGGATTTCGGCCTATCTTCCTACGATGCCCGTCATCTGGTGGACCATCGCGTGACGGCGAATTTCTTCGAGGCCTGCATGGCGTGCGACGGCGCGAACGACAAGCTGGCGAAGCCCCTGGCAAATCTGATTATCAACGACGTGGCATCGTATCTGAATGCAAACGGGTTGAACAATTTGGATGATTCGCCGCTTACACCCGCGCGTGCGGTTGAGCTGGTAACGCTGCTTGCCGACGACACGATTTCGTCGAAGCAGGGCAAGGAGGTCTTCTCCGCCGTGTTGGATGAGGACAAGGACCCCTCTGCCATCGTGGAGGAGCGTGGCATGAAACAGGTGTCCGACACCGGCGCGCTGGAGGCGGTTATCGACCAGGTGCTGGCGGATAATCCCGACAAGGTTGAGGCGTACAAGGGCGGCAAGACCGGCCTGTTGGGCTTCTTCGTGGGTCAGTGCATGAAGGCCACAAAGGGCCAGGGCAATCCCAAGCTCATCAACCAGATGCTTTCTGCGCGCCTGAACGGGTAATCCCGGTTTCCAAAAGGTGCCCAGCGCACTTCGAAGTGCAGTCTTTTCGCTATTCGTTTCGGCGGTTACGGTAAAGACGAGATATTCGAGGCGGGCGGGCACCTTTTTTATGCCCGCAGCAAGGCAAGGGGGTAGGGCGATGCTTGGATTTGGCGGACGGTATGTGCAGGCGAACGCGTCGGCAGAGGGTTTTGAGGCGGCAACGGAGCAGTTGAAACGCGCCCTCGTTCAGGCAGAGGCAGTGGTTGTCGGAGCCGGGGCTGGCCTTTCCACCGCTGCCGGCATGACATACGGTGGCAAGCGCTTCGATGAGCTGTTCGCCGATTTCAAAAACAAGTACGGTTTCCGCGACATGTACAGCGGCGGTTTCGGCCCGTTCGAGAGCCTGGAAGAGCAGTGGGCCTTCTGGAGCCGCTCCATTCTTTGCAACCGTTATACGAAGGCGCCCGGTACGGCATACGACGATCTGCGTGCAACGCTTGACGGCAAGGACTATTTCGTCATCACCACAAACGTGGACCATCAGTTCCAGCTTGCCGGATTCGACAAGGACCGCCTGTTCTACACGCAAGGCGATTACGGCCTGTGGCAGTGCTCCGTGCCATGTCATGACGCCACATACGACAACGAGGACGTCGTGCGCCGCATGGTGGCGCAGCAGAAGGACATGAAGGTGCCCTCCCAGCTGGTGCCGCATTGCCCGTGTTGCGGAAAGCCCATGGCCATGAACCTGCGCGCGGACGACACGTTCGTGGAGGATGCGGGCTGGCATGCCGCCCAGGAGCGCTATTCCCGCTTCGTGCATTCGCATGAACGGGGGCGCGTCCTGTACCTGGAACTGGGCGTGGGCTATAACACACCGGTGATCATCAAGTTCCCCTTCTGGCAGCTGACGGACCAAAATCCTCAGGCGGTGTACGCCTGCGTGAATCGCGGCGACTGCCTTGCACCGTCCCGGATTGCGGGCCGGTCCATCCTGGTGGATGACGACCTGGCCCACGTCATTTCCGAACTGCGAAACGCCCGCTAGGTGCATCGCCGTGCGGCGGTCGGCTTGCGGCTTCGACGACCGGCTGTCTACGCGACACTCCAAGGCGCTCCCGGAGCCGAAACGGCATCCCGCAGGGGCGTGATACCATTGCTCCTAACGGGATTACGTTGGGGAGGAAGCGGAATTGAGCAAGATTACGAGCAAGAAAGGCCGCGGCTGCCTATTGGCTGTGGTCATCTTTGTCGTCCTCTGCATGGCGGCGGCGTGCGTCGGCGGCACGAATTCGAATCAGGACAGCGCGCAGGACAGCCAGTCCACGGCCGTGCAGTCTCAGGCATCGCAGAGCCAGGGTTCGTCTTCGGCGACGACAAGCTCTTCGGCTAAGGCGGAATCGTCATCCACGAAGAAGGCGGCAGCGAAGAAAAGCTCGGGCACGATGGTCGTGCGGTTCGTCGACGTCGGCCAAGGCGACGGGTCGGTCATCGAATTCCCCGACGGGAAGACGCTCGTCATCGATACGGCCGCCGACGCGGACGGCGCGGTCAACGGCGTCCTAGCAAGCGATAAGCGCACGACCATCAACTGGCTTGTGGCCACGCATCCGGATGCCGACCATATCGGCGGGCTGGCGGGTGTCATTGCGTCGAACAACGTGAAATCCGTCTGGGCGCCTCACGTGAACAGCTCGACCAGGACGTATACGAACTTCCTGAACGCCGTTTCCGGTGCGGGCCTTTCCATTCACAATGCCGTGTCGGGCAAGACGATAGCGAAGGGGTCGGGCTATTCCATCGAATTGCTGTGGCCGCCGAAGGGCGCCTCGTATTCCGATACGAACGACTATTCTGCCATCGTACTGGTGAAATACGGTTCGAAGCGGTTCTTGTTCACGGGCGATGCGCCCGTCGAGGCCCAGGAGCAGGCGGGCAGCGGGCATGTGGACGTGCTGAAGGTGTCGCATCATGGTTCGGCATCGGGCACGGACGACGCGCTTGCCGCGACGCTTTCGCCCCAGATCGCCGTCCTCTCGTACGGCCTGGACAATTCGTACGGCCATCCCACGCAGACCGTGATCGACGCGCTCAAGGGCGCGGGCGCGAAGGTGTACGGCACCGGTGCGCAAGGTACCGTGACGGTGACGACGGGCGGCAAGAAGCTGCATGTCAAGACGGAGCGCAGCGGCAAGGTGGTTGCGGCCAGCGCGGATTCGGGTTCCGGATCGCGGTATCTTGACAGCGGCGGCACCTCGAATAAGGCGTCCTCGGCGTCGAAGGCGAAGGCGTCCTCGGGGTCGAAGGCGAAGACGTCCGGGAGTGCCGCGAAGGAAACCGTGTACGTTACGCCCTCGGGATCGAAATACCATCAAAAGGGATGCCGGACGCTTTCCCGGAGCAAGACGCTTACCAAGATGACGCGGTCGGAAGCCGAGGCGCAGGGGTATACCGCCTGCGCAGTATGTGGAGGTTAGCATGCAAGCCATAGTGGATCGGTTGGAAGGCGATATCGCCGTTCTGGAAATCGACGGCACGAGGTTCGAGGACGTGCCGCTGTCTCGGCTGCCGGAGGGGACGCGCCAGGGCAGCGTGCTGGCCGGCGAGCCGGGGTCATGGCGCCTTGACCCGGATGCCGAACGAGAGCGCCTGCAGGTGAACGCGGACCTGATGAAGAAGCTGTTCACGGACGATTAGGGTGGCCCGGTGCGGTGCATGGATGCCGCGCCGCGCCGATGCGTTTGCGGTGCCGCATGCGTCGCCTTCGCAGGTTCCTGCGTGATGCCGCTATCGGGTCCACCGGCATTCGCCTGCGGGCACTCCGCCCGCAATAACCGCTGCCGGACAGTGCCGGGGAAGCGCCCGGCTGCGTCTTCTGCGCCTTCGAATTGTGCTTTTGTGCAAACGGTGAAGCGATAATCGTCGTATTGCTTTAGCGCTCTACTGTGATAAAGTATCGCCAAGGCGGAGGGACGGCCTCCTATTCAAGTTGTCGCCTGTCCGGGCCACTGCCCGAACTGCTGTCCGGGTTGCCGTAGCTGCAATCGCACGGCGCACGTTGCGCATGTGAGACTGTCGGTGCTGGTTGCCGCCTGCGGCAGGCGCGCAAATCGTCGTTGTTTCGTGCAGCGCCCGCACCGGCACGGCGCACCGCCTATAATTAGACAATTCGCGTGCGGGATGCATGCGACCGACTATCGCGATAAACGTCCTTCATGGACGCGGAATTGGAAAGGGAGCGCGGAAGCGCTCTGCAGAAGACAGAGGGGAACAGGTACCGAAGCAATGAATTTTGCAACTCCGACAGGATTCCGCGACGTCATGCCGCAGGAAGCGCTGCGGCGCGAGAATCTGGCGCGTTCGTGCCAGGCGCTGTTTGCGGCGCATGGCTATCAGCCCATCGAAACGCCCACGCTTGAGTCGTTCGATGTAATGGAGCATGGCGGCCATGTGCCCGGTGCCCCGTTCAAACTGTTCGACCGCGCGGGCGAGCTGCTGGCAATGCGTCCGGACGTCACATTGCAGGTGGCCCGCATGTGTGCAACGCGCCTGAAGGCGCAGCCGGGCCCGTTCCGCTTCCGCTACACGCAGCGCATCTTCCGTGAGACGGAGCCGCAGGTTCCAGCACGCGAGATGACGCAGGTCGGCGTTGAATGCATCGGCGAATCCGGCGCCGACGTGGACGCCGAGCTGCTGACGCTGCTGGTCGAGGCGCTGCGCGGCTGCGGGCTGACGGACTTCAAGATCTCCATCGGCACCGTCTCCGTGCTGCATGAGCTGCTGGACGCCTGCTCGGATAACGACGACTGGAAGGCCGATGTGCTGAATGCGTTCCACACCTCGAACTTCGTCGAGCTGGACAACCTGATCAAATCCTCCCAGGCGCCCATGGCGAAGGACGATTACCTGAGCGCCATCGTGCGCCTGCCCCGCATCCGCGGCGGCCGCGAGGCAATCGATCAGGTCCACAACCTGGTGGCCCCGCTCGGCTGCGCCGGCGGTCTGGGCGCGTTCACGAAGACGTTCGACGCCCTGAACGAAGCCGGCCTGGCGGAATACGTGATGGTGGACTTCTCCGTCATGAGCTCGTTCGACTACTACACGGGGTTGATCTTCGAGGTGTACTCGCCGAACGTGGGCACGCCCCTAGGAAGCGGCGGTCGCTACGACAAGGTGCTTGCCTCGTACGGCCAGGCGCGTCCCGCTGCCGGCTTCGCGTTCTACCTGGAGCAGGTCATGAAGGCGCTGGACTTGGCGGGCAACGACAAGGACCGCCCGCTGCGCATTGCGGTGCCGAAGGGCTCGCTGAATGCGGACACCATTGCATGCCTGACAACTGCGGGCTTGGATACCACGGGGCTGGACGATCCCGGGCGAAAGCTGATCATCAGCAACCCCGGCGTGGATTTCATCATCGTGCGTCCCACGGATGCGCCGGTGTTCACGGCGCTGGGCGCTGCGGATTGCGGCATCTGCGGCAAGGATTCGCTGGTGGAAGCGGACCTGGATGTCGTCGAGCTGGTGGATTTGAAATTTGGAGGCTGCCGCTTCGTGGTGGCGGAGCCGAGCGGCAACACGCCGAAGGTGGAGGAGCGCTACCGCAACCTGGGCTTCATCCGCGTGGCCACGAAGTACCCCCGCATCACGCGCGCCTACTACGATTCCGTGGGCATCCAGGTGGAGATTGTGAAGCTGCACGGCAACATCGAGCTGGCGCCCATCACGGGCCTGGCGGAGCGCATCGTGGATATCACGGCCACTGGCACCACGCTGCGCGAGAACAACCTTTCCGTCGTCGACGAGGTCATGAAATCGACGGCGCGATTCTTTGCAAATACGTGTGCCTTCCGCACGGATGACCGCATCACGGCATTGGCGGAGGTCCTGAAGAACGGGAGTGAGAACTGATGAGCATGAGGCGAATCGAACTGAAGCACGGCGAGTCCTTCCAGACGTCCCACCTGAAGCGAACCGGCGCGTTCAACGCGGATGCCATGGTGGCGGCCACGAAGATTGTTGCCGATGTCCGCGAACGCGGCGACGAGGCCCTGCGCGAATACACGAAGCGCTTCGATGGTGTAGAGCTGGAGGGCTTCCGCGTGGATGACGCAGCCATTGCCGCTGCCCGCAGGCAGCTGGATGACAAGCTGGCGGCTGCGCTGCGCCATGCGGCGAAGCAGATTCGCGACTTCCACGAGCGCCAGAAACAACAGAGCTGGTTCTCTGTCCGTCCCGACGGCGCGCTGGTGGGCAGCAAAATCCAGCCGCTTGATTCTGCTGGCATCTACGTGCCGGGCGGGCGCGCACTGTATCCGTCCACGGTGCTGATGAACGCCATCCCGGCATCCGTGGCGGGTGTGAAGCGCATTGTGTGCGTGAACCCACCCACGAAGGACGGCTCGCTTGATCCCGCCGTGGTTGAGGCATGCGTGCTGGGCGGCGTGACGGAGATTTACTCTGTTGGCGGCGCGCAGGCCATCGCCGCGTTGGCGTACGGCACCGAGAGCATCCGCCCCGTGGATAAGATTACCGGTCCGGGCAATGCGTTCGTGGCCGCTGCGAAGCGCGCGGTCTCCGGCGATGTGGGCATCGACATGGTCGCCGGCCCGTCCGAGGTCTGCGTGGTGGCGGACGAATCCGCCGACCCGAAGATGGTGGCAATCGACCTCATGGCGCAGGCTGAGCATGACCCGCTGGCATCCTGCTACCTGGTCACGTTCGATTCCGCTTATGCCGACAAGGTAGAGGCAGCCATCGCGCAGCACATGAAGCAGTCCACGCGCGCAGACATCACCACGGCATCGCTGGACAACCAGGGCCTCATCGTGGTCTGCCCGAACATGAAGACGGCGCTGGGTGCCGTGAACGTCATAGCGCCGGAGCACCTGGAGCTGCACGTCCGCCGTCCCATGGAGCTGCTGGGCGCCATCCGGCATGCCGGCGCCATCTTCCTGGGCGAATGGACGCCCGAAGCCGTGGGCGACTACGTGGCCGGCCCGAACCACACATTGCCGACCGGCGGTACGGCGCGCTTCAGCTCGCCGCTGTCCGTGGACCAGTTCGTGAAGCGCTCCAGCGTCATTCAGTACACCCCGGCGTCCATCATGGCGGACGGCGAATCCATCATGGCCATTGCGCAGCGCGAGGGCCTGTGGGCGCACCGTCGTAGTGTGGAGCTGCGCATGGAAGCTATCCAAGAGGGACGCCTTGCCGACGTTGCTACCGACCGTGCGGTCGGCGATGCCTCGTTCCAGGCAGAATTGGCAGGAGAATAGCAATGAACAATGTCCGCCCATCGAACGAGCGCTTGGCGAACCTGACGCCGTACGATCCGAAATACCTGCCGGCCAAATGCATGATGTCGGCGAATGAGAACCCATGGAACGTGCCGGACAACATCCGCTACGAGGTGCGCAAGCGCCTGAAGGCCTGCGAATTCAACCGCTATCCCGATCCTCTGGCGAATTCGCTGCGCGAGGCCATCGCGGAGGCGAATGGCTTGGAGAAGGAGAACATTCTGCTGGGCAACGGCGGTGACGAGCTGCTGTTCAATACGGCGCTGTGCTGGGGCGGTCCGGGACGCAAGTTCCTGAACCTGCCGCCGACGTTCTCCGTGTACGAGAACAACGCGCTGCTGACCGGCACCGAAGTGGTGAACATCCCCCGGCGCGAAGACTATTCCATCGATGCCGATGCCGTGCTGTCCCGCGTGGCGGAAGGCGATATCGACTTCATCATCATCACCAGCCCGAATAACCCCACCGGCCAATTGGTCGACGAGAGCTTCGTGGACGAGCTTCTGAACTGTACCGATGCGCTGGTCATGGTGGACGAGGCCTATGGCGAGTTCTCGCGTACCACCATGCGCCCGTACCTGTCCATGCACAAGAATCTCGTTCTGCTGCGTACCTTCTCCAAGGCGTTCGCGCTGGCAGGCGTGCGCCTGGGCTATCTGTTGGGCGATGCCGAGGTGCTGTCCGAGTACCTGAAGGTGCGCCAGCCGTATTCCGTCGACAAAGTGTCGCAGATCATCGGCCAGACCGTGTTCGAGCATCGCTCGGAGTTCTCGCCCATCATCAACGACATCATCGAATGTCGCGAATGGCTTATCGAGAAGATGCGCACGATTCCCGGGCTGACGGTATATCCGTCCGATTCGAATTTCATCCTCTTCAAGGTAAAGGATGCCGGCGATGTCTGGCAGCGCCTGTACGACCGCGGTATCCTGATCCGCGATTTCTCGAAGACGCGCTACATCGAGGATTGCCTGCGTGTCAGCGTGGGCACGCCGGAGCAGAACCGCGAGTTCATTGATGCGCTGCAGGATATTTTCGCGGAACGGAGGTTGGAACATGTCCGACACGACTAGCGAGCGTCGCTTCGCGGAGCTTTCGCGCACCACGAAGGAGACGGACATCGTGCTGTCCATCGATCTGGACGGATCGGGCGCTGCGGATATCGACACCGGCGTGCCGTTCTTCGACCATATGCTGGACGCTTTCGGGCGCCACGGCCTGTTCGACCTGACCGTGAAGGCCACCGGCGACATTGATGTGGACGCGCACCACACCGTGGAGGACTGCGGCATCGTGCTGGGCCGGGCGGTTGCGCAGGCGCTGGGCGACAAACGCGGTATCACGCGATACGGCTCTATCGTGCTGCCCATGGACGAGGCGCTGATCATGGCCGCTGTGGACATCTCCGGCCGCGGTCAGCTGCATTACGCCGTTGAACCTGCTCCCGGCATGCTGGGCATCTTCGACACGGCCCTTGCCGAGGAGTTCTTCATCGCGTTCGCCGCGAATGCAGGCATCACGCTGCACTTGCGCCAGATTGCCGGGAAGAATTCCCACCACGTAATCGAAGCCACGTTCAAGGCCTGCGCCCGGGCGCTATCTTGGACCCGCGCGTGGCCGGCCAGCTTCCCTCCACGAAAGGAAGCCTGTAATGGCCGCCGCACCGCGCATTGCCGTCATCGACTATGCGAAGGGCAACCTGAAGAGCGTGGAGCGCGGCCTGCAGCGGGCCGGTGCCGCCGCATTCATCACGGACGACCCCGATCGGATCATGGGCGCCGACGCCCTGGTGCTGCCGGGTGTCGGCGCATTCGCGGATGCGATGGCGGGCATGGATGCCACCGGACAGCCGAGCGCCATCCTTACGGCACTCGACCGCGGCAAGCCGTTCCTGGGTATCTGCCTGGGGCTGCAGCTGCTGTTCGCGAACGGCATGGAGGGCGCACCCGAGGGCGGCCCGCTGCCGAAGGGCCTGGGCATCATCGCGGGCACGGCTGTGCGCATGCCGAAGACGGATGCGCGGGGCAGAAGCTACAAGGTGCCGCATGTGGGATGGAATTCCATCGAGTTCGATCCCTCGAATACGGACTGTGCGCTGCTGGATGGCGTGAAACCGGGCGAGTACTTCTACTTCACGCACAGCTATATTGCGCCGGAGAACCATGCGACGGTGGCCACCACCACGCATTCCGTAACGTTCCCCAGCGTGATCCAGGCAAGCCCCACGGTATTCGGCGTGCAATTCCATCCGGAGAAGAGCTCGGATGCCGGCGCGCGGGTGCTGGACAACTACGTGGACATCGTGCGAAATTGCTAGACGGCAGAGAATAGAGAACCATGCAGGCGCCTGCAACATACAGGCACCTTTAGAGATTGAAAGCGAAGGCGGTCGGATCATGCATCTTCTTCCCGCAATTGATATCCTGGGCGGCCAGGCCGTCCGTTTGGCGAAGGGCGACTACCACGCCGTAACGGTGTACAACCAGGATCCCGTGGCGCAGGCGCGCATCTTCGAAGCGGACGGGGCGGAATGGCTGCATGTGGTGGATCTGGACGGTGCCCGTACGGGCAAGCAGGAGAACCTTGCCATCATTCAGCGCATCGTGAAGGAGACGGGCCTGAAGGTGGAGGTCGGCGGCGGCGTCCGGAACAGGGAGGCCGTCGAGAACTTGGCGAATGCGGGTGCATCACGCATCGTGCTGGGAACGGTGCTGGTGAAGGATCCGGATTTCGCACAGGCGGCCGTGGAGGAGTACGGCGATCTGCTGGCGGCCGGCATCGACGCGCGCGACGGCAAGGCGGCAATCTCCGGCTGGGAAAAGGATGGCGGCATCTCCGCAGACGACCTGGCGCGTCGGATGGGCGATTTGGGATACCGCCACATGGTGTTCACGGACATCTCGCGCGACGGGATGCAAGTCGGCATCGATGTAGCGACGTATGAGCATATGGCGCACGTCTTCGGTCATCCCGTGGTGGCCAGTGGCGGCGTGGCCAGTCTTGCAGACATCGACCGGCTGGGCGAAGCAGCGGGCTCCATCGAGGGCGTCATCGCCGGGCGCGCCGTTTATGAGAAGACGCTCGACGTGGCGGAAGGCATTGCGGCCTGCCGCAAGTACACGCAGCTGTTCGAGAAGCAGGGCCGCTGAGGCTGCGGACATAGCTGCTGCGATAGCCGGGAAGCGATGAAGGAGATACCGTGCTGACAAAACGAGTGATTCCCTGCATGGACGTGAAGGATGGGCGCGTCGTAAAGGGCGTGAATTTCGTGAACCTGCGCGACGCGGGCGATCCCATCGAGCTGGCGCAGCGCTATGACGAGCAGCGCGCGGATGAAGTCGTGTTCCTGGACATCACGGCGACGCACGAGGGCCGAGCAACGACGGTGGCCATGGCCAGCCGCGCAAGCGAGGAGCTGCACCTGCCGTACTGCGTGGGCGGCGGTTTCCGCAGTGTGGCGGACATCCGCACCATGATTGCGGCCGGCGCCGACAAGGTGTCTGTGAACTCTGCGGCCGTGGCGAACCCGAAGATCATCACGGAGGCGGCCGCGGCATTCGGGACGCAGGCTATCCTGTGCGCCATCGATGCGAAGCAGGTGGCGGGCAATCCGAACAAGTGGGAGGTCTATGTGGCCGGCGGCCGAAAGGCAACGGGGTTCGATGCCGTGGAGTGGGCGGCCGAGGCGGCACGCCGCGGCGCCGGCGAGATTCTGCTGACCAGCATGGACCGCGACGGCAGCAAGGACGGCTTCGACCTGGCGCTTACGCGCGCCGTGTCGCGCGCCGTGGACATCCCCGTCATTGCCAGCGGTGGCGTGGGCACGTTGGAGCATTTCGCCGAGGGCATCATCGAAGGCGAGGCGGACGCCGTTCTGGCTGCGAGCGTGTTCCATTTCGGGCAGTTCACCGTCCGCCAGGTCAAGGAGTACCTGGCAAGCCAGGGTATCCCGGTGCGCTTGTAGGCGGCCGGCTCATCTGCAGGTTCATCCACGGCCCCGTTCCTTTCGCGCCCGGCGCAAGGGAAGGGGCCGGTTATGCGAAGGGACGAGGAAATCATGGGGAAGGAAACAGGCGCGCTGGATATTTGCGATGTGACGTTCGACGACCGAGGGCTGGTGCCCTGCATCGTGCAGGATGCGCAGTCGGGCCAGGTGCTGATGATGGCCTGGATGAATCGGGAGTCGCTGCGCTTGACCGTGGAGCAGCGCACGACGTGGTTCTGGTCGCGCAGCCGCGGGAAGCTGTGGCATAAGGGCGAGGAAAGCGGCAATGTGCAGGAGCTGCATGAGCTGCGTTACGACTGCGATGCCGACACGCTGCTGGCGCTTGTGCGCCCAGCGGGCCCCGCATGCCACACGGGCCATGCATCCTGCTTCTACCGATCCTTCGCGCTGCCAGAATAGCGCCTACCGCACATCGCGCCGTACGGTAACGGATTCGTTTCTGCGGCTTCGTGTACCGGCGATTCGCGGGAACGGTTGCTACAATGACGCTTTAACAATCAGCCGGAAATAGCAAGGGACGACGGAGGGGGAGCGGCCGGGTGAAAACCGCATTCATGATTCTGCGGCGCGACCTGAAGCGCCTGCTGTACAATCCGGTCGCGCTCGTCGTGGTCCTGGGGCTCGTTGCGCTGCCGTCCCTGTACGCGTGGTACTGCATCCAGTCGAACTGGGACCCGTACGGCAACACGGACGGCATCAAAGTCGCCGTCGTGAACAACGACAAGGCCGTGCATTCCAGCGCCATGGGAACGGTGGACGTCGGTTCCCAGATAGAGGACACGCTGCGCGAAAACCATGATTTTACCTGGGAATTCGTGAGTCAGGAAGAAGCTCAGGCGAAGCTGGACGAAGGCTATTACTTCGCGACCATCGTCATACCCGAAGACTTCAGCAAGGACTTCCTGAGCGTGCTGTCCGGCAAGGCGAAGAACCCCACCATCGACTATTACGTGAACGAGAAGTACAGCGCCGTGGCCACGAAGGTCACGGATGCGGGCGCCAGCACCATCGAGCGTACAATCAGCTCGACGTTCGTCTCCACGGTCAGCCAGGCGGCCACGAAGGTGGCGAAAAGTGCCGCGAAGGATGCAGGCAGCAAGGTGAAGTCCGCCCGATCCGGCGTGTCTGCCCAGGTTGAGAAAGTGAATACGAAGCTGGACACGGTGCGCAAGGACCTGAAGTCTACGAGCAAGTCCATCGACGGCTGGCGTACGACCGTCAGCTCCGCGAGCGATACGCTGGACCAGGTGTCCAGCGATATCCCCGCGCTGCAGCAATCGCTGGACAATGCGCAGTCCGACTTGAAGGACGTGCGCTTGAAGGCGAACTCGCTCGATACGCAGTTCCTGGAATCGCTTCCCACGGCGTCGCTGCAGCTGACGAAGAGTTCCTCAGACGCCAGCAGGCAATTGGAGGAATCCGCCGCAACCACGAAGAAGATCTACGGCACCACGAGTACGGCGGCATCGCGCCTGGAGGCGCTGGTGCAGCAGAACGACCGCACCATCTCCGATCTGAAGGCGCTGAACCGCAGCGGCCTTTCGACGGTCATAGCGCAACTGGAGGACCAGAACGACAAGCTGCGCTCTGCGGCAACCTCGCTGCGCAGCACCAGCAACGCCATCGGCAAGACGGGCGACGGCCTGTACGACGCATCCGGCCAGGTGAGCGATGCGGCCCAATCCGGGTCGCAGGCGCTGACGAAGACGGGTACGTCGTTCAGCCAGCAGGTCACGCCGGCCGTGTCGTCCGCCCTGGATACGTATGCGCTCGTCATAGGCAATCTGTCCGCTACCATGGACAGCCTCGAGCCGCAGGTGACGCAGCTGAAGAAGCTCATGGGGCAGATGGACGACGTACTGGCGCAGACGCAGAAGACGCTCGATTCCACGGCCGATTCGCTTTCCGATACGGAAGACGACCTGAACAACGTCGTCACGGACCTGGATACCATCGCCAGCTCGCTGCAGCTGCAGCGCCTGTCGTCGCTTACCGGCCTGGATCCCCAGGACGTGGGATCGTTCATGTCGTCGCCGGTGAAGCTTGATACGCAGGTCGTGTACCCCGTGGAGCCGTACGGATCCGCTGTGGCTCCGTTCTACACGAACCTGGCGCTGTGGATCGGCTGCTTCATGCTGATTGCCGTGCTGCGTTCAGAAACAGACCGGGAGGGCTTTCCGGACATGACGGCGAAGCAGGCCTTCCTGGGCCGCTACCTGCTCATGGTGGTCCTGGCGGTTCTGCAGTCGGTCCTCATGCTGGCCGGCGAGCTGGTCATGGGCGTGCAATGCGGACAGCCTGCGCTGTTCTTCCTGGCCGGCGCCGTCATTTCGTTCGCCTACATCAGCATCGTGTACGCATTGGCCATCACGCTGAAGCATATCGGCAAGGCGCTTGCCGTTATCATCCTGATCTTCCAGATTCCCGGTTCGTCCGGCATGTATCCCATCGAGATGATGCCGCCCTTCTTCCAGGTGCTGCATCCGCTGCTGCCGTTCACGTACGGCATCGACGTGCTGCGCGAGTGCATCGGCGGCATGTACGGTGCGGCCTATGAGAACGGTCTGGCGTTCCTGCTGGTGCTGGTGGTGCCTGTGGCGCTGTTCACCGGCCTGGTACTGCGCAAGTACCTGCTGAATATCAACCTGCTGTTCGACAACCGCCTGCGCGAGACGGATGTCATGGACCGCGAGTCGAACGGCATGCCGCTGCGCAGCTCCCGCTACAGCATCCACAACGTGGTGCAGGCGCTGCTCAACACGGACGAGTACCGCCAGGCGCTGTTCGAGCGTGCGGAGAAGTTCAACCGTGCATACCCGCACATCAAACGCATCGGCACGCTGGCAGTGGCGCTGCTGCCCATCTTGATGATCATCGTCATGTCGCTGTTCCAGGTGGGCAGCATCGATGCGAAGATCATCATGCTCTGCGCCGTGCTGCTGGCCATCGTGGCAGTGGACTCCGTGCTGATATTCGTGGAGTACATGCATGACAACCTGATGTATCAGCTGCGCGTGGCGGAAATGGACGACAATGAGTTCGTGGATGCCATGTACCGCCACATTTCCATGGGCAAGGAGAAGGCGGGCGGCCCGACGGAGGAGGGCGCCGCCGGCTGGCGCGCCCGTTCGCAGAAATTCCGCGAGCGCTTCGCACACACGCTGGCGAATGCCCGCATCGAATTGAACGGCCCTTCGGACGCGAAGGGCGGCGACGAGGGCGTGCCGCCCGATATGGCCACATCCGTGCGAAGCCACCAGGTCATAGACGATGCGCGGGAGAACGGCAACGGCCCTGCGGGGCAGAAGCATGAATCTCCGGACGACTCGGCGCGAACCGGGAGGGCCGACCGATGAGGAATATCTGGCTGATCTTCGCGGGCGATCTGAGACGCACGCTGAGCAACGTCATCGGCGTCATTGTCTTCATGGGCCTGGCCATCATTCCCACGCTGTATGCATGGTTCAACATAGCTGCGTGCTGGGAGCCGTACGGCAATACGGACCAGCTGAAGGTGGCCGTTGTGAACCTTGACGACGGGTACCGCAGCGACGTGCTGCCGACGCGCGTGAGCATCGGCGACGACGTGGTTTCCTCGCTGCATTCGAACGCGAAGTTCGACTGGGTGTTCGTGAACAACGACGAGGCCATGGACGGCGTGAATTCCGGCGAATACTATGCGGCCATCGTCATTCCGAAGAACTTCAGTAGGAACATGATGTCGCTGTTCTCCGACAACCAGAAGGCGGCGAAGATTACGTACTACACGAACAATAAGGAGAATCCCATTGCGCCGCGCATCACGGATTCGGGGGCAAGCACCATTCAGAGCAGTATTTCTCAGTCGTTCTCGCAGGTGGTGGACGAATCTACCATCAACGTACTGTCGGATGTGCTGAACTATCTGGACAGCGGCCAGGTGAAGCGGTCGGGCGCCGCACTGACCGGCGAGTTGAAAACGGCCGCGGACGACCTGGATACGGCCGCCGTGCAGGTGCACGGCTACGCGTCCATGGCAGGCGCCAGCTCGTCGCTGGTGAAGAGCACCACCGCCATTCTCGGCACGGTGGACGCCGGCAATGCACGCGCCGACAGCTCTCTGGAGGCTGTGCAGAAGACGCTTTCCGAAGCGTCGGATTCCGTGTCGGGTATCAGCAAAACGGCGAACGAGGCGCTGAAGCAGAGCGGCGATAGCTTCGATGCGCTGTCGAAGCGTACAGACAGCGCGTTCGATACCATGGGCTCGGATGCGGAGGCGGCCTCGAACGACCTGTCGAGGCTCGCCGTGCAGGTGCAGGAGCAAGAATCCGCGCTCCGGCAGCTGCGGAGCGCGCTGTCGTCCATCGTGGGCAGCGGCGATTCCACGGTGCAAGCGTTGGGCACGGCCGTGTCGGACCTCGACGATCTTGCGAGTACGCTGGGCTCGACGGCGAACGGCATCACGTCCGCCACCAGCAGTGCATCCGCGAAGAAGGCGGATGTCGATGCGCGAATCAAGGCTGCGAAGGATTCCGTAACCTCCGTGCAAGGCATGTATGAGAAGGAACTGCTGGACAAGCTGTCGCAGCTGGACGGCACGCTGGGCAAGGTGCGCTCTTCTTCGTCGTCGCTCTCCGATAAACTGGGTGCCACCATCGACAGCCTGTCGAATTCATCCGATACGCTGACCGGCCAGCTGGATGCTGCGAAGGACCAGCTGAACAGCGCTGCGGACGATCTGGGCAAGACTGCCGACAACCTGCGTTCTTCCAGCAAGCAGCTGAAGAAGGCGTTCGCGTCTGGCGATTTGAAGAAGGTGCAGAGGATCATCGGCAACGACAGCGTGGGTCTGGCGCAGTATCTGTCGTCGCCCGTGGAGATGGACCGCCACGCCGTCTACGGCATTGCGAACTACGGGTCGTCCATGGCTCCGTTCTACACATGCCTTTCGCTGTGGGTGGCCGCCGTCGTGTTCGTGGTCATTATGCGCACGGACATGTCGGACGAGCGCCGCCGCGAATTGGGCGATCTCAAGCCGTATCAGGAGTTCCTGGGCCGCTTCGGCATATTCGCGCTGCTGTCGGTGGCGCAGAGTACGCTGCTGTGCCTGGGCGATCTGTACTTCATGGGCATCCAGTGCATGCATCCGTTCCTGTTCCTGCTTTCCGGGTGGATCATCGGCCTGGCGTTCATGCTGATCGTGTACGCGCTCACGCTGTCGTTCGGCAACGTGGGCAAGGCGCTGTCCGTCATCCTGCTGGTCATGCAGGTTGCCGGATCGGGCGGCATCTTCCCCGTGCAAATGGAAGGCGACCTGTTCCAGGCGCTGTACCCGTACCTGCCGTTCGTGTACTCCATGAAGGCCATGCAATCGTGCATTGCGGGCATCTACGGCAACGAGTATGTGTTGTCGTTGCTGGTGCTGGCGGCGTTCACCATCCCATTCTGGCTGCTGGGTCTGGTGTTGCGTAACCCCACCATCAAGCTGAACAAGTGGGTGAAGGCGAAGCTGGAGGAGACGAAGTTCATGTAACGCGCCGGCGTGCGGGTGCGTGCGTGTACGGGTGCATGCACCTGCGTCCGCGCGCTCGGCATGCGGGTGTATATGCGGATCGCCTGCACGCGCTTGTTGCGCCGTTGGCCTGCCCGCGCTTGGCGTGTGCCCGTTGCGCGCTCGCCCCGCCGCCGGCCTCCGGATGGGCTATCATGTCTTGCCTGGAAGACGGAAGACGGCCTGCGCGCGGCGGGCCGCGGAGCGGGAAGGGCGTGATTGTGGAAGATCCCCAGCGCATACTGAAATCCTATTTCGGCTACGATGCGTTCCGCCCGAACCAGCGCCGCATCGTGGACGCTATCCTGGCGGGCCGCGACGTGCTGGCGGTCATGCCCACGGGTGCCGGGAAATCCATCTGCTACCAGGTGCCGGCGCTGTGCCTGGACGGGCTGACGCTGGTGGTGTCGCCGCTCATCTCGCTCATGAAGGACCAGGGGTCCGCGCTCAGCCAGGCCGGCATCCGGGC
>OGOS01001078.1_pt1 | contig 18808 bp, 18 predicted proteins | sample 1552701 | NCBI WGS metagenome assembly OGOS01 (sample SAMEA2580128, study PRJEB22360) | human gut metagenome | biome: human gut; feature: human-associated habitat; material: faeces | place: Denmark | collected 2008/2010
AATTATCTAACATGATGAGGTCTATTTCTATCCACTATATTATTTGGCGCTTACTATATATGTCATTTTATGTCACATTGGATGGTTCTTTGTGTGAAATTATGTTAATATATTCTCATACTATATAAGAGGAAGGGAGATATATATGAACAAAAAGTTGATTACAAGTTTTGTAAGTGCAGCGCTTGTTTGTTCGATGGGTATGTCTGGTGTAAGCGCAGTAACTCCAGTACCAACTATGCATAACAACAATCAAGTCACTGCAACATCATTGAGTCGTTCTGTAGCTGATTACAAGAAGATTGAAGGCATTAACGATCAGACTGTATTAGGCGCAGATTTTACTCATTACCAGCAGGATTTGGAATGGGGTAAAACGTATTACAATTACAAGAGCGTCAAAATTGATAACCTATTTAAGTTTGTACAGGGACAGGGAATTAATACGATTTCTGTCAAGGTTGCAGTAAATCCGGACACATCAAGTGATAAAACTAAATGTTATACACTAGATAGTGCTATCAAAACAATTAAAGCAGCTAAAGAAGCAGGCTTAAAAACAAACATCACATTATTCTATTCTGATGATGTTACTTATGCAAATAGTCAGCAATTACCTGCAGGATGGACTCAGGATAATGCGGTAGAAAAGGCAACAGACTATACTAAGGAAGTACTGAATACTTTAAGTAAGAATGATGCTTTACCTACTATGATGACTATTGGAAATGAAGTGAATTATAATTTCCTTGGTCTAACTGAAGACGGAGGATGGGATGGCTTTGTCGCAATGGCTACCATCTCTAAACTTATTAATGAAAAAGGTGTTAAAACAGCTTTAAGTTTTGCAGCACCTGATGATGCTGAAGGCATTCAGTATGTGATTGAAAAGCTAGGTTATGCAGGCGTAGACTATAGCTATTTAGGTGTTAATCTTTATGCTGATCGTAATGGTATTAATGATTATGTTAAAACATTACGTACTACAGTAAAAGAAAAGGCAGCAGATAAGCAGTTAATTGTTTCTAACATCAAGTTCCCACGTAAGAATGCTGATGAAACAGCATCTAATGAAACACAGGCAGACAGCATTTATAATTTATTAAGTGCTTCTATTAGTGATAGTAATGCAGGTGGTTTAATTTATGATGAAGCTGAATATGTAGGAAGCTGGAATGGTTTCTTTAATGAACAGGGACTTGCACAGACTTCTCTTGCTGTATTTGGTTTTGCACAGGGTTGGAATATTGATATTGATTCATACAGAGATCCTTATGAATATGGTGATGATACTGGCTTAAAGGAAAAGAATGTCACTATTAATAAGATTTCTAATATGTCTGAATCTACAATCAGAGGTGTAGATGTTGGATCATATGTAGCACTTACTAATGCAGGTGTTAAATATTATGATTATGATGGCAAAGAACAGCCATTAATGAAAATCTTAAAGGATAATGGTGTTAACTATATCCGTTTAAGAATCTGGAATGATCCATACAATGAAAAAGGTGAAACATACGGTGGTGGAGATAGCACTGTAGATAATGGATTAAAGATTGGTAAAGAAGCAACTAAGTATGGTATGAAGGTGCTTGTTGACTTCCATTATTCTGATTTCTGGGCAGATCCTGCAAAACAGATTCTACCAAAAGCATGGCAGAAGGATGCTAATGATCCAGATAAGATGTGTGAAAATATCCATGACTTCACTAAAGATACTTTACAGAAATTTAAAGATGCAGGTGTTGATGTAGGTATGGTACAGGTTGGTAATGAAATTACCAAAGGTATGGCTGGTATTCATAATAAAGACAGTAATAATTCTGTTTGGAAAAATGAATCTCAGTATTCTGTATTAGACCGTTATTTAAATGCAGGTTCTAAAGCAGTACGTGAAATTCTTCCAGATGCTTTAGTTACATTACATATTGAAACACCTAATCGTCAAATCTATTCTATGATCATGGATGCATGGGAAAAAGGAAATGTAGACTATGATGTTTTAGGTTCTTCTTATTACCCATTCTGGTGGAATACACCTGATATGTTAAGGGATGTACAGACTCTTGCAAAAGAAAGAGGAAAGCTATTTGCGGTTATGGAAACTGCATGGGTTAACAGTTATGAAGATGGTGATGGTACACCAAACTCGATCGGTTCTGATTATGGACTTTATCAGTATGAAATTGGTCCTCAGGGTCAGGTAGATGAATTAACTGATATGTATAAGGTTCTTACTGAACAGGATAACGGTTTAGGTGGCTTCTATTGGGAGCCAGGATGGATTCCAGTGAAAGCCGGATGGACTAACTGGGAGTACAATAAAGAAGTCGCTGATAAGTATGGTACTGGATGGGCTTCTAAGGGTGCTGTAGGTTATGCACCAGACGATGAAATGTATTATAATGGTCAGCCTTCATGGGGTGGATCAAGCTGGGATAACGCAACATTATTTGATATCCAGGGTAATGCATTACAGTCATTAAAGTTCTATAAAGATACAGTGTCTTTAGGTAAGGTTCAGACTACAAGAATCAATATCGTGAATAAAGAAAAAGAAGCTCTTAAGACTGAATATGTAAATGTAAATGTTGGTGATACAAAGACAATTACACTTCCAAAAGTTAATGGTTATTATGCATCAAAAGGTAACTATAACTATACAGTAAAAGGTGATACTGATGGTGTTAAAACAGTTACAGTCACTTATAATCATTCTACAGAAGCTAATCTAGTTTACGTGGATGGTGATTGGTACTTAATGCAGGATGGACAGGTTGTACATGAAACTACTCTTGCACAGGTTAATGGAACAGGTACTTGGTATTATGTAGAAGATGGTAAACTCAACTGGAATTATACCGGTTTAGTAAAATACTATAGTACTTGGTATTATGTTCAGAATGGTGTTCTTGACTGGAACTACAATGGCTTAATCTGCTACAATAATACTTGGTATTATATTGAAAACGGTAGAGTAAATACAAACTACAACAATCTAGTAAAATACAATGGTAACTGGTATTATGTTCAGAACGGTAAGATTGACTGGTCAGTGAATACATTATCACAGGTTAATGGTGAAGGAACATGGTATAAGGTGACTAATGGACAGTTAGATTGGAACTATACAGGATTAGTTAAGTATTACAGTACATGGTACTACATTCAAAATGGTATTCTTGACTGGAATTACAGTGGTTCAGTAAATTATAATGGTAAAACATACACTGTAAAGAACGGTAGAGTTCTATAACTATAAAATACACTAAAATAAAAGACAGTATGCTTTAGATTGCATACTGCCTTTTTGTTTACTTTATATTATCGAATAAATTTGTAGAATAAACACCTTCATCAATTAACTTCTTAAATGATTCCTTTACAACAGGTGCATCTTCTTTATATGTTACACCAAACCATGAATCCTGTACTTCTAATACCTTAACACTTAATTTGTTTTCTCTTAGAAGTTCACCAATATAGATAGGTAATAAGTATTCATCCTTAAGTGGATCTTGGATGTTTTCAAAGAATTCTACAAAACCTTCTTTTAAAGTATTTACGAATTCAGGAGTTAATCCCCAGAAGTTCATAGATACATTTACGTTAGGATCAATTTCTTTATCTCCTACACGTGCACCAGTAGAAGTCTTTTCAATATTCTTAGTTTCTTCTACATCAGTTAAGTATCCTTCATCATTCACTGCACAGATACCTCTTGTTACACCACCATTATCACTTAAAGTATTCTTTAAGATAAATCCTGCCATCGCAAGATGATCTGGCTTTTCAGGTGTATAGTCTAATAAGAAATCATGAATCTGTACAAATGCTTCCTTACCATAATAGTCATCTGCATTAATAACTGCGAATGGTTCATTAATTAAACCATCACAAGCAAGAACTGCCTGTCCAGTACCCCAAGGCTTAGTACGTCCTTCAGGACATTCAATTCCTTCTGGTAATGCCTTTAAATCCTGAAATGCATAAGCAATTTCTACATTATTCTTCTTAGCGACTTCTTCAATACGATTCCCTATAACTTCTCTGAAGTCTTCTTCAATATCCTTACGGATAATAAAGATAATTTTGTTGAAACCAGCAGCAATTGCATCATGGATTGAATAATCCATAATGATTTCACCATTAGGTCCAACTGGTTCTAACTGCTTGATTCCTCCGCCAAAACGTGAACCAATACCAGCAGCCATAATAACTAAACTTGTTTTCATTAGATACCTCCACTTTTACCTCTAGTAAAAGTATTCAATCATTTTTACCAACGCCATAATACACTATTTATATTCGAAAATCAAACTATTACAGTTAATCTACTCAATTTTATTAAGAAATTCTTAAGATATTAGCATTTTACTAAGTAATACTAAGGAAAAGAAAAAAGCCTCATGAATGAGGCTTCAGGTTATTAGTCTAAATCTTCACCATTTGATTTAAATGCTTTAGAGATCCAATAGAATGATTTCTTAGGTACTCTTCTTAAGTCTAATAGTTCTTCATCAGTTCTATTAACATATACAAAACCATATCTCTTTGCAATCTGGCAGCTAGAAGAAGGAATATCAATAGGACCCCAAGTAATATAACCTAAGCAATCAACACCATCTTCTAGAATCGCATTCTTCATTTCCTGGATATGATTACGATGATATTCAATTCTATAATCATCATCTACAGTATCATTTTCATTTAATGATTCTCTCGCACCCATACCGTTTTCTAATACGAAGCAAGGAAGATCATATCTTTCACTTAAAGTATTCATAACCCATCTAAATCCAATGGCATCCTTTTCCCAGCCCCATTCAGTCGCTTCAAGGTGAGGGTTCTTTACTACATGCTTTTCTACAATATCATTGAAAGGTGTAGTCATATCAAATTCACCTTCAGTAAGTGTATTAGAACGATAGTAAGAGAAGCATAAATAATCACATGTATACTTTAATAACTCTTCATCGCCTTCTTCAAATACAGGGAACCAACCTCTGTTCTTTAAGTATGCTGTATAGTATCTTGGGTATTTACCATTAGCCTGTACATAACATACCCAGTCATTGACTAAATCATAAGCTTTCTGACAGAATAAGTTATTCTTTGGTGTATCAGTTGCAGGATAGAAGTTAGTAATAGTTGTCATACCACCAAACTTAGCATCTGGTACTAATTCTCTTAAAGCCTTAACAGCCTTACAATGTGCAATCATAACATTATGTGCCACCTGATAAAGATGTTCAGCCTTAGATTTTCCTTCAGGTATAATTTCTGCATTTGAATAGATCAAGTTACATGAATGTAGGTTCTGTTCATTAAATGACATCCAGTGTTTAACTCTATCACCAAAACGCTCCATACAAACTCTTGCATAACGTTCAAATAAATCAACAACCTTACGTGATGCAAAACCGTTGTATTCCTTTACTAGATGATAAGGCATATCAAAATGAACTAATGTAATCATTGGAGTAATACCATTCGCAATCAATTCATCAATCAAATTATTATAGAACTGTACGCCTTCTTCATTGACTTCATCATCTCCATTAGGAATAATACGGCTCCAGCAAATAGAGAAACGGTAGAAGTTGAATCCCATTTCTTTCATTAACTGAATATCCTCTTTATAACGATGATATTCATCAATTGCCACTTTCCAGTCAGCATGTCCTTCTGGTGTAGGTCTTACATCATAAATTGATAAACCTTTTCCGCCTTCATCCCAGGCACCTTCAGTCTGGAATGATGATACTGAACCACCCCAGAAAAAATCTTTTGGTAATTTCTTTTCCATTTATTCGTCCTCCTTAATGGTACAATAATATTTTCACATAACCACTTAGAGAAGTAAATATGTACGGATAGAGTTTTAATTTTGTTTCAAAAAAGAGTGTTAAAAATCAAGTTTATTGAAAATACGTTTCATGATATAATTGGATCAGGTGATAAACAATGAGTATAATGACACAATTAGAATTCGCATTAGATTTCACACATGCTGAAGTGGAAATCGCCCATTACATATTAAATCATGGTGAAGATGTATTGAATCTATCTATTAAGGAACTTTCAAAAAGAACATATACATCTCCCGCCACAATAGTGAGACTATGTCGTAAGCTTGGTTTAGAGGGTTATAATGACTTTAAGATTAAGTATTCAGCAGAACTACAATATACACTTACTAAAACCAAAAGAATCGATGTTAACTTCCCCTTTGGTCCAGAAGACACCTATCCACAAATTGCCTATAAACTTGGTACGATGAGCAGAGAAGTTATTGAAGATACAATTAAGCTGATAGATTTTGATGATTTGCGTAAAGCGATAGAACTTATGAATCAATATGAGTCTATAGATATATATGGAAATGGTAATTCAATGTTAGAAGCTTTAAGCTTCCAGCATAAGATGACACGTATCGGACGTAACGTAAATATTCGTACATTAGAAGGAGAACAGATCTTTTTAGCTTATAACTCTTCTTCATCACATCTTGCGATGATTCTCTCTTATTCAGGAGAAACAGCTGAAATCATCCGTATTGCCCAGACCTTAAAAGAGAAGGGGACAAAGATGATTGTGATTACTTCTCTTGGCGATAATCAGCTATCACATTATGGTGATGTGATATTAAGGGTTGGTTCAAGAGAGAAAATCTTTACTAAAATAGCACCCTTTGCTTCAAATCTTTCTATGGAATATATTTTAAACCTTATTTTCTCATGCATATTCCAACGTGATTATAATAGAAATTTAGAGAAAAAAGTTAATTATGATAAGACAAAGGATGCAAGACATCCAGCTCGTTCTCCAGTAAATGACATCTAGTATAGGAAAATGTAATGCTTTTCATTTCCCAAAAATGAGTATATAATGGTTTTGCTGTGTAGGATATGCCCTGTGGCTACCTATTTAGGAGCTAACTTAATATTCTGCTGGCAAAACTATATTTACGTCATATTGCGTATGCAAATGACAGTGGAGGAAACAAATGAATAACAAAAAAACAAAGAATCTCACATTGCTTGCATTATTTATTGCGATTGAAGCAGTTATGGTCATGGTACCATTTTTAGGATTTATCCCTATTGGACCTTTAAGAGCAACATTGCTTCATGTTCCAGTTATTATTGCAGCTATTGTATTAGGTACTAAGCAGGGATGTCTTATTGGTCTTGTATTTGGTTTATCTTCATTATTAATGAACACAATGCAGCCAACTGTTACATCTTTCGTCTTCTCACCATTTATTAGTGGATCAGTACTTAGTGCAGTTATTGCGATTGTCCCAAGAGTTATGATTGGGTTTGTATCAGGTTCTATTTATCAATTACTTAAGGATAAACAGCAGACTATTGCGACTGCAGTGGCTGCATTCTTAGGTGCTTTAACTAATACTGTACTTGTATTAGGTGGTATCTGGGCATTATTTGGTACATCTTATGCAAAAGCGATTGGACAGGATGCAAGTAAGCTTGGAAGTTACTTCTTAGCTGTATCTAGCACACAGAGCCTACTTGAAGCTTTTGTAGGTGTAGTGATTGTGGTGATTGTCACAAAACCTCTCTTCGCTTTAATGAAGCGTAGATAACTTATAAATGAAAAGAGGGTATTAATAGATGAAAAAATTGATTATAGGAATTACTGGTTCTATTGCGGCATTTAAGACTGTACAGTTCATTAGTGATCTAGTGAAAGAAAAATATGAAATTGAAGTCATGCTCACTACAAGTGCAGCTAAGTTTGTCACACCAACTTCTATTTCTGCTCTCACAAAGAAGAAAACATATATTGATGTCTTTGATGATGATCCTGGATGTATTACACATGTAGACATTGTCAAGGATGCTGATTTGTTTATGATTGTACCAGCAAGTGCAACTACAATTGCGAAATGTGCAAATGGTATTGCGGACAATATGTTAACAGCTGCTTTTTTAGCAGCCACATGTCCTAAACTCATTGCGCCTGCAATGAATGTTCATATGTATGAAAATAAAGCCACTCAGCGTAATATCCAGACTCTAAAGGATGATGGTGTCTTATTTGTAGAACCAGTTGTAGGACTTCTTGCCTGTGGTGATACAGGTAAAGGTAAACTTGCAGACTATGATCATCTTCATTTAATGATGGAATATGCACTTAGCGATCATCCATTACAAGGTAAAAAGGTATTAGTTACTGCAGGACCAACTCAGGAATCTTTAGATCCTGTACGTTTTCTTACAAATCATTCATCAGGTAAAATGGGATACTCAATTGCCCGTGCAGCATTTATACTTGGCGCCAAGGTACGATTAATTCATGGGCCTACATCATTAAAGCCAGTACCTTATATTATCAATCAATCTATTACAAGTGCCCAGGATTTATTTGAATGTGTAAAAAGACATCATACACATTATGACTATATTATTATGTCAGCTGCAGTAGCTGACTATACACCTGTAAAAACATCTACAGAAAAGATTAAGAAAAATGACAATGAACTTATTCTTAAACTTAAAAAGAATCCAGATATTCTTGATTATATAGGACATCATCAAGTTGAACATCAAGTGATATGTGGATTTGCGATGGAAACACAAGATTTAATTGAAAATGCATCAAAGAAATTAAATAAAAAACAATGTGATCTGATTATTGCGAACCATCTTAAAACAGAGGGTGCAGGATTTCAGGGTGATACAAATGTTGTTACTATTATTACTCAGGATTCTATGAAAGATATCGATAAGATGTCTAAATCAGATCTAAGCTATATTATCTTAAAAGAATGTATGAAAATAGGAGCTAAGAAATAAGAATGCTATTGGTTATAGATATCGGTAATACAAATATTACTATTGGTGTTTACAAAGAAGATCATTTAGTAGGGCGTTTTCGTATGACAACACGTATGGAACGTACATCAGATGAATATGGCTTAATGCTTCATTCATACCTTCAAGCATCTCACTTGAATGTAGAAGATGTGAAAGATGTTATTATTAGTTCTGTTGTACCAAAGATTAACTATTCCTTCTCAAGTTCCATTATTAAATACTTTCATATTAGACCACTATTTGTTGGTCCAGGTGTGAAAACAGGCATCAATATTCAAATTGATCATACTTCTACTCTTGGGTCAGACCGTTTGGTAGATGCAGCAGGGGCATACTATACTTATGGTGGTCCATGCTTAGTTATTGATTTTGGTACAGCGACTACTTATGATGTTATTACAGAGAAAGGTGTTTTTATTGGTGGTGTAATTGCACCAGGCATTGGTATAGAAGCCGGTGTTCTTTCTTCTATGGCAGCTCAGCTTCCAGAAATTGAATTAGTCAAACCACAGCATATTATTGCGAAAAACACAGTCGCTGCCATGCAGGCTGGGGTTGTTTATGGTTATATTGGTAAGACTGAATATATTATCAAGAAGATTAAAGAAGAATATGGACAGAACCTAAAAGTAGTATCTACTGGTGGTTTAGGCAAGCTTATTGCGAAAGAAACTGAATTAATAGATATTTATGATCAGGAACTTACATTTAAAGGTCTAAAGATCATATATGATAAGAATAAGAAGGATCGTCACTGATCCTTCATTTTTTTACAAAACCTTATTGACACATATATTATTATTTGCTATTATAAGTAAGCACTCCTCGAGTGTTAGTGAGGCCGCATTCGTATAATGGCTATTATATCTGCTTGCCATGCAGAGGACGCCGGTTCGACTCCGGCATGTGGCTCCATTGAAATCAACTAGGCTAACGCCTAGTTTTTTTTCATCTTACAATACGATTTCTACAACTTAATAGGATAAGATGTTTAAATATAATCTATTATGTTATTATTTTTTTGACGGAGGAAGATTATGAAGGCAAAAATTGAATTGATACTAGAAGAAAATGTTGAAGAAACAATAATCAGATGTCATAAGATGACAGATGAAATACAAAATATAGTCTCTTATATAGAAAATGAGAAGAAAATCATTAGATATAAAAGGGGAACTGCTTATCCTTTAAATATAAATAGTATCTATTATTTTGAAATTGTAGATCAAAATGCATTTGTGTACTGTGAAAAAGAAATATATGAATCTAAAATGAAACTTTATGAATTTGAACAAGAAACAGAAGGTACATCATTCTTTCGTGCTTCTAAGTCACTTATTAATGCAGATAAGATTGATTCTATCAAACCTTCCTTATCAGGCAGATTTGAAGTTGTACTAAAAAACAAAGAAAAACTCATAGTATCTAGACAATATGTACGTGTACTTAAACACATGATTGGATTATAAGGAGGATGAAAAATGGATAAAAATGAAATGATACATACAATAACTATTCAATATTTTGTGATTTACACATTATCAATATTTGCGACAATCTTGTTTTGTCATATAGATCAGCCTCAAATAAAAATGCTTTCTGTATCTTATTTAGGAGAGGTGGCAGTCTTTTCTTTTCTTGCCTGCCTTCCTACAACTATCTATTATTCTAAGTCTCAAAGTGTATTAGTGAAGACTATTCTTCATACAACACTCTTAGAAATCATTCTTTTAATTGCTGGATATCAAATTGGTATGTATGAGGATGTCTTAGGAGGATTACTTTTCTTTTTCACAATACTTGTAGTAGATATTTTAGTCAGATTATTTAATTATTTAAATGATTGCCATCTTGCAAATGAAATCAATAAAGCTCTTAAGAGTAGAAAAGGGTGAACGTATGAACAGTATTGAAATTAAATATCTTACTAAAAGCTTTGGTGATACTAAAGCAGTAGATGACTTAAGCTTTAGTGTAGAAAAGGGGACTTTCTTCTCTTTTTTAGGTATTAATGGTGCTGGTAAGAGTACTACTATTTCTATGATATGTGGTGAACTTACAAGTGATGCAGGAGAAATATACATTGAAGGCAAAGATATTAAAACACATATGGATGAAGTAAGAACTACTATAGGTGTAGTTTATCAAACTTCTGCATTAGATGATGTACTCACAGTTTATGATAATCTAAAGTATCGTGCTGCTTTATATGGTATTACGGGGAATTCTTTTAAGAAGAAACTAGAAGAACTCTCTATATTATTAGATTTCAAAGACTTTTTAAAGAAACCTTTAAATAAGCTATCAGGAGGACAAAGAAGACGTATAGATATAGCTCGTGCTCTTATTCATGAACCAGAACTTCTTATCTTAGATGAACCAACAACTGGTTTAGATCCTCAAACAAGAAAAATATTATGGAAAGTTATTGATAATTTAAGAAAAGAAAAACATATGACTGTATTTCTTACGACTCATTATATGGAAGAAGCCGCTGAAGCAGATCAAGTTGTTATTATTGATCATGGCCGTCAAATAGCTTCTGGAACACCACATGAATTAAAACAGAAATATGCTTATGATTATTTAAATATCTATCATGTAAAAGAAGAGGATATTAAGTTTTTAGGACATCCATATACATATAATAAGGATCATTACACAATCCGTGTCAATCATCCGGGTGTTGTGAAAGAAATGATTCTTCAAAAACCGGAATTATTTAATGACTTTGAACTTGTAAAAGGAAGAATGGATGATGTCTTCTTAAATGTAACAGGAAATAAACTCCCAGGAGGTGAACAATCATGAAACAACTTTATCATCTCACATTAAGACATACAGTATTATTTTTTAAGGATAAAGGACGCTTCTTAACAGCTTTGATTACACCAATAGTCTTAATTGTCTTATATATGACATTTCTAGGGACTGTTTATCATGATTCGCTAGATAGTATAGTTAAGTATTATTCTGTATCACAAAAGACTATTGATGCTTTTGTGAATGGTTATCTCTTTTCCTCATTACTTGCAGTGAGTTGTGTCACAGTATCATTCTGTTCAAATATGATTATGGTACAAGATAAAGCAGATCATAAAATAAAGGACTTACTCATAGCACCTGTCAGTAAAACTACATTAGCTCTAAGTTATTTTATTTCTACTTTACTTATCACTATGATTATTAATATCACTGCTTTACTTGCATGTTTTATTGTATTAGGTACAAGTCACTTTGTTTTACCAGTAAAAGATATATTATATTGTTTGCTAGATATCTTTTTGCTTACTTTGTTTGGTGCTTCTTTATCATCTATTATTAATTATTTCCTTACAACACAAGGCCAGATTTCAGCTGTCAGCAGTATTGTGAGTGCAGGGTATGGTTTCTTATGTGGTGCTTATATGCCTATTTCTCAATTTACACCTGCAGTACGTGCTATTATTAAGTTCTTACCAGGGACCTATGGAACAGCACTTATTCGTAAGCATTTATTAAATAGTCTATTTATTAAACTAAATACAAAGGTTCCTTCTACGATCATGAATGAAATTCATCAAAGTTTTGATACATCATTTACACTTATGGGATATACAATTACAACGAGTATGATGTATCTCATTATGATTGGAACATGTTTTATTTTGTTGTTTGTATACATTTTATTGAATCAATTCAAAAAAAGATATGTAAAATTGATGTAATTTGATACATAGGATTGAAAAATATGAGAAATAGTTTAAGATGTTTTTTGTGGAGGAATTATTAAGTATTACCATGAAACTCTTAAAGAAATTAATTATACTTATTGCATTAGTTATTGTTTATGTATTTTCTAATGCAGTAAGTATTTATATATATAGTTTTAAAGATGAAGCAAGAACTGCAGATGTTGCAATTGTCTTAGGTGCATCTACATACAATGGTCATGCTTCACCTGTTTATCAAGAAAGAATTAATCATGCAGTTGTTTTATACAACAAACATTTAGTTAAGAAAATCATTACAACAGGAGGATATGGAAAAGGAAATTCTGTTAGTGATGCTTATAATGCAAAGCTTTATGCAATCAGTCAAGGTGTACCAGAAGATGACATTCTTACAGAAGACCAGTCAACAGTCACTTTAGAGAATCTCATTAATGCGAAAAAGATTATGGATGTTGAACATTATAAGACTGCATTAATAGTCAGTGATCCATTACATATGAAAAGGGCCATGCTTCAGGCAAAGGATGCAGGCATTACTGCCTATACATCACCAACACAATCTTCTAGATATCGCACAAGAGATACCAAGTTTCAATTCTTAAAACGTGAAGTAACTAATTATATTGGTTATAAATGGTATCGTCTCTTTAAATCTCTTATCAAGGTATGATAGAATAGTATTAAGGGTTGAAGGGAGCTGTTTGTTGTGTTTATGATTAATACAGGATGTATATGCTGTGCAATTCTCGCATTAACATTCTTGTTTTATTATATAATTTGTACATGTCTTAAAGGATTAGGTGTTTATCGTATTAGTGCATTTAAGAATGTACCTCGTGAAGAAAGCCATTATTATGATAAGAAAAGAATCAGCCGTGCTCAAAGAAGTGCATTCAAGAAATGGTTTATCATATTAAGTATAGGTACAATACTATCATATTATATTAGTCAGTACTTTGCTTATATTGCGATTGGACTATGGGCACTTATATTCTTTAAAGACATCTTTGTAAAAAAAGAGAACTTATTTCGTAACTATCGTATCTAATGGCCTTATAGGTCATTATTTTTTTAGGTGACATTATGGAAAAACTATTACTTGTACTTATATGTGTTTTAGGTGTTGTCATCATGGTCAAAGGTTTTGTGAGTCGTTTTCAATATCGACTTAAAGCGACCCGTTGTTCTTTATAGACATCAGGAAAAATCATAGATATAAAACAAGAAGAATTAAATTTATACAGGATGACTATTCAATACTATGCAGAAGGGAAGTTTATTGAAAGAAAGCCTTCTATCACATACTTCCAGATGAAATATTTTAAAAACAATAATAACGTCACAATAGACAATGATCCTACATCTTGTGATACATTTATTATAGAAGAAGACTTATTTCCTATACGTTTTACTAATTGTCTCATATTCAGTGGTTTTGTATTAGTATGCTGTGCTGCTTTATTTATTATCTGAGAGGTTGATTATGAAGAAAATAATATTACTGCTTCTAAGTGTACTTTTAACAGCTTGTACACCATCTTCAACTACAAATAAAAACATTATCAATACTAAAGGTACAACCTTAGAAACACGTATTCCCACACCCAAAGGATATACACGAGAACAAAGTGATTTTGCACATTTCTTACAGACTTATCCATTAAAGGAAAACGGTAGTCCTATTCTTTTGTATAACGGTAAAAAGAAGTGGAATCAAAGTGCACAAATTGCGGTATTTAAGTTACCGATAGAAAATGAAAACCTCCAACAATGTGCCGACTCAGTGATGAGAGTCTATGCAGAATATTATTGGAACACCAAACAATACGATAAGATTCAATTTCATTTAAGTGATGGATTCTTATTATCTTATATGAAATGGAGAGAAGGGTATCGTGTCGTCATTAAGAATGATCATGCATCTTATATAAAGAGTGCTTCCTATGATGATTCTTATGAATGTTTTAAAAAATATTTGCGTATTGTCTTTGCTTATTCAGGAAGTGCAAGCATGGTAAGTGAATCAACACCTATCAAACTAAATGAAATAAGAGTAGGAGATGTTTTCTTAAAAGGTGGTTCACCAGGACATGTCGTGATGATTGTAGATGTTTGTACAAATAGAGAAGGAAAGAAGGCTTTCTTAATTGCACAAGGCTATATGCCTGCTCAGGAATTTCATTTATTAAAGAATCCATCACATGATGATCCCTGGTATTATGAAGATGAAATCAAATACCCATTTGAAACACCTGATTATACATTTGAGGAAGGCAGTTTAAGAAGATTATGTTATTGATGAATGTGTTTAGTGGTCACAGAATAGATCCATTACATATTAAGGAAGAGGATATATATCTAGAAGATATCGCTCATGCATTAAGTCTATTATGTCGTGGAAATGGTCATATTAAATATTTCTACTCTGTGGCTCAGCATTCTCTCAACTGTGCGAAAGAAGCGCAAAGCAGAGGATATAGTAAGTATGTTGTTTTATCATGTCTATTTCATGATGCAAGTGAAACTTATATGAGTGATCTCATCACTCCTATAAAAAAACAGATGAAAGAATATCAGGTAATAGAAGACCAGCTTCTAGAAACCATATTTCAAGCTTTTCACATTCGATTGAAGAATGAAGAAAAAAATATCTGGAAAGAGATGGATCACTTACTACTTGAAGCAGAATTAAAGGAGATGATGCCTTTAGAAGAAGATAGACCAACTGTCACACTGATAAGTGTTCCTGATTTAAATGAACACTATTATCGTGAGATAGAAGAAGAGTTTAAGGCTTATGCGCTACAATTATTGGAGGATTTATAGTGAAGATTTATGTTACATATAAGTTTTTAACTAAAGAAGACAGAGATGCTTTTTATTCAGCAATCAAAGAGAATCGTATTCAGGAATTATCTTTATCTGATGAAGGATGTCTCAAATATTCTTATACACCTAAAGATGATACTGTTCTTTATTTGCGAGAAGAATGGACGTCTCAAGACTTACAGTTAAAACATTTGAATCAGTCACATATGGCTGTTTTGAAGGAGTTAAAGAACCAATATTCGTGTCAAACAACAGTGCGTCATGGCACTGCTTGTTTAGAAACTGAACGTTTAATATTAAGAGAATTTAAAATAGAAGACGCAGATGATATGTATCATCATTGGGCTAATGATGAAAAGGTCACTCGTTATTTGACTTGGCCACCTCATCAAAGTATAGAAGACACAAAGCAGTTACTTTCTTCCTGGATTCAGTCTTATGAAAAGGGTGATTCTTATAACTGGGGCATTGTCGTAAAGGATAAGAGTACACTCATTGGAAATATTTCTGTTACAAATATTGATTATAAAACAAATACAGTAGAAATTGGCTATTGTATTGGGCAGGCTTATTGGGGTCATGGATATGTTGCAGAAGCACTTAAAGAAGTCATTTCTTACTTATTTAAGGAAGGTTATGATTTAGTACGTGCAAGACATGATAAAAATAATCCTCATTCAGGTCGAGTGATGCAAAAAGCAGGTATGAAATATGAGGGAATCCTTAGAAAATCTGCAAAAAATAATCAGGGAGTTGTAGATGATGCTGTATACTCAATTCTTCCTGAAGAATTAGAATAGGAGACTATATGGAAGTTAGAGAAATATGTTTGGCGCATGTCAAAGAGATATCGCAATTATTTAATGAAATATTCTCCAGGGAACCATGGAATGATGAATGGAATGAAGAGGACCTATCTATTTATATGCATGATCTAGTAGGTAATCGCTTATCTTTATCTATTGGTTTATATGATGGAGATCAGCTTATTGGAATTGCGTTAGGTCGTATTAAACATTGGTATAATGGCAGAGAATTCTGGATTGATGAATTTGGCATAATGACTAATGAACAGTCTAAAGGACTCGGAACTCAATTTATGGACTTAGTTGTTGATTATACGAAAAAAAGAGGAATAGACCGTATTATGTTGATTACGGAAAGAGAGTTTCCTGCTTATTACTTCTATCAGAAAAATGGATTTAAAGAACAATCATCACAGGTTGTCTTCATGAAACAATATTAAAGAGTTAAGTACGTATTTTTTTGTACGTACTTTTTTGTCTTAAAAAACATATAATTTATTCTTTTGATGACAAAATGTGACTTATAAATTGCGTATAATTACTATCATTTGTAAAATGAAAGCGCTATAATGGTAGTGGTTAAAAATGTATTGTAAGGAGAGAAATAATATGAAACTATTAGAACCAATTAAAGTAGGTCCAATCACATTGAAAAATCGTATCATGTTCCCACCAATGACAACTGGTTATGAAGAACGTGACGGTTCAATTTCTAAACAGAGCTTCAACTTCTATAAACGTATTGCAGAAGGTGGTGTATCTTACTTGGAGACGTCGCACCAGTAAATACTGTTTCTCCAACACCAAAATTATTCAAGGATGAACAGATTCCAGCTTATAAAGAATTAGCTGATGCATTACATGAATTTGATTGTAAATTAGGTATTCAGATTTTCCATCCTGAATATGATGTTCAGGCTTTAGCTGAAATGTTTAAGAAGGGTGATATGCAGGCAGCTCGTGCTAAATTACATCATGATATGCTTCATTTCACTGATGAAGTAACTCCAGAAGCATTAAATACAATTCTTAAACAGATGGGTGAATGCGTAAGACGTGCGTATGAAGCAGGTGTAGATGTAGTAGAAGTTCATGGAGACCGTTTAGTAGGTGCTTTATGTTCTACAGTATTAAATCATCGTACAGATGAATATGGAGGAAGCTTCGAAAATAGAACACGTTTTGCGTTACAAGTAGTAGAAAGCATTAAAGAACATGCCCCTCATATCTGTATTGACTATAAACTTCCAATCATCACTGATAACCCATTAAGAGGTAAAGGTGGATTAAAGATTGATGAAGCTGTTGAATTTGCGAAGAAGCTTGAAGAAGCAGGCGTTAATATGATCCATGTTGGACAGGCTAACCATACAGGTAACTTAAATGATACTATTCCAGCAATGGGTACTCAGCCATATTGTTTCATGCAGTCATATACTAAGAGAGTTAAAGATGCTGTAAGTATTCCAGTATCTGCGGTAGGGCGTATCGTTACTCCACAGAATGGTGAAGCATTAATTGAGAACGGTGTATGTGATATCGTAGGTTATGGACGTTCATTGTTAGCTGATCCTGATTATGTTAAAAAGATTGAAGATGGACAGCCTTGTAGAATCCGTTTATGTATGATGTGTAATAAGGGATGTACAGACTCTATCCAAAACAGAAAGTTCTTAAGCTGTGTTCTTAATGCAGAAAATGGTTATGAATATGAAAGAACTATTACTCCTGCAGATGATAAGAAGAAGGTTGTTATTGTTGGTGCAGGACCTGCAGGTTTAGAAGCTGCAAGAGTTGCTGCAGTGAAGGGTCATGACGTTATTGTTTATGACAAGGATACTCAAGTAGGCGGACAGTTAAATATTGCTTCTGTACCACCTAGAAAAGAAGAAATGAATCGTTCTATTCATTATCTCGCAAATGAAGTCAAAGCATTGGGTGTTGATTTACGTTTAGGTAAAGCTGTTACTAGCGAAGATATTTTAGCTGATCAGCCTGATGAAGTTATCGTTGCAACTGGTGCTTCCAACTTCATCTTAAATATCCCTGGTAAGGATATGCCTCATGTACAGGATGCTTGGAAAGTACTTTCTAATGAACAGTTCCCAGCAGGAAGAATCGTTGTTATCGGTGGTGGACTTGTAGGTGCTGAAACAGCTGAATACCTTGCACTTAGAGGTAATGATGTAAGTATCGTAGAAATGATGGATACTATTGCGAAAGAAGAATCAACTACAATTCGTCCAGAAATGATGGCTGATTTTGAAAAGCATGGTGTTAAACAGTTCACTAATACTAAGGTAACAGAAATTACTGCAACTACAGTAGAAGCAGAAACTGCAGAAGGTAAAGTATCACTTCCATGTGATTATGTAGTATTTGCAGTAGGTGCTCGTTCCAATGTATTTGACATGACTGCATTAGAAGAAAAGAATATCCATGTTCAGGTTGTTGGTGATGCAAATAAGGTGGCAGACATCAATTCAGCTATTGAATCTGGTTATCTTGCAGCAAACGCTTTATAAGATGCTTAAGACAGGCGACGCCTGTCTTTTTTATGCGTGTGCCGGGCATGGCACTAATTCAGTCGGAGATAGTCTGACCACAGGTATTT
>OGOS01001085.1_pt1 | contig 18695 bp, 16 predicted proteins | sample 1552701 | NCBI WGS metagenome assembly OGOS01 (sample SAMEA2580128, study PRJEB22360) | human gut metagenome | biome: human gut; feature: human-associated habitat; material: faeces | place: Denmark | collected 2008/2010
GTTTTCCAACATTCTTATGTTGTCTTTTACCTACATTTTTATTTTATCCTTAGCAATATTCTTGAAATACTGGAAAAGAGATATCGTATTCATTCAACAGTATTCTGCTCTCAGTTTGATGTTACAGGATGGCACAGTAAGCTTGGTGGAGGCGCCTTAGCTGATGCAATAATGGATAGAATAATATCAAAATCACAGACAATAAAAATCTTTGGTGATAAGTCAATGAGAAGCAGATAAACAAAAAATAATCCTGACTGTACTTTATTTACAGTCAGGATTTTAGGTGGTCAGGTTCATCGGAATACTTGGTCAACCCAATCGGAATGAGTGATCAACTAGAGTGGAATAATCAATATTACAGAAATTTCTGAAAAAAGTAGAAAAAGAACATGTAAAAACATTTGATATACACTACTATTCTAATAATTCTAAAACTCTTATTTGAATAATTTCTTCCAAATATTTGAGTCTTTTTCTAGGTAATCGATATTTATAATGACTTTCAAACTTGAAACCTATTAATTTTCTTAGTTTTTCCTTTTGTCTTTTTGTCATACGTGGTTTTACAAAAGCAATAAAATCTTGATATGTTGCAGGAAGTCTTGTTTGGATGTATTGATTAATATTTTTAAAATCATCATCCATAGCATAACAAAGAAGTGATAATCCATTATCAAAAATAGGCGCACAACCCACAATTTTATTTGATTTATTATCAATTAAAAAACCAAAGTTACCAAAATGACGATCTTCATTTAAAATCACTGCATCAAAAACAAGCATATCTAATAATTCTTGATAATAGCTTTCACCTAGCTTTTTATAATAATCAATAACTGACTCTATTCCACCTGTTTTAATAATTCTTCCAACTGGAATATAAGATACATTTTCATTTGTGAAAAGTAAACATGTTGAACAAAGCTTCCCTTTCCATTTAGAAAGTCCATAATCTACATAATGTAAATCCATTGTTTTGGCAATTTGTGAAGCATAATATTCACTATAAGGTTCTAAGCCACTATTCGCAAATCCTTCTGTTCCTGATTTATAAAGAAGAATATTATTTTTTATTCTTCTCCATGATTTTGCAAGCATCCCATTTGTTGTAAATTCAGGCGATGATCTAAATGAAGTTCTTGTATAACTTCCATATCCCGTAAAAGCAATGGAAGCAATATTTGTATTAAAAGAATTATGATAAAGATTTTTATCTTTAAATAAGTCTTTACAATTTTCTTGCACAACCCAATAACTATCATTCAATGATAAGCCTTGACATATATCAATAATACCTTTTGTATCTTTTTCATTTAATCCTAATCGAGATAAAAAATTAGAAACATAGGCTCTATTTCTAGGAATCGTCCTTTTTTGAAGCCATTTTTTTAATCCTTCATTACTTAATTCTAAGTCTAACGGTAAAAGATATTGTAAATTTTGATTAACAGTATTAATCAAAACTTCTAATCCATCATTTGTATTTTTCATAGAAAAATACAATAAATCATTATCATACTGTTTTAAAATATAATTCATGAAAAACACATCCTTTCAAAAAATAATTATCTAATAATTTCCATCAAACATAAATAATCTGCAATCTTTACTTTCATTACATCCATTTTACCTCATCTTTAAAGTAAAAAATAGCGATTTCTAGGTAGTGACACCCACATAAATCGCTATTTTTTGATTCTTTAAAATATCTTAAAAAATGTTGATTTCATCAGTTTTTTTGATGACATCCATTTTAACTCTTAAATTTGGTGGAGGCGGGGGGAATCGAACCCCCGTCCAAAAGCCGTCCCATATCAGGTGTCTACAGTTTATCTTATTGAATCAATTTAAGTATGTTACGATCAATAAGCAATCTTTCGCATACCGATTTCTGATTGATTTTCATGAATATAGTCAGAACACCCTATATCCCTTATCTTACAGGTTATGTTACAGACTCTAAAGGTGTAAGCGCAGATAGGTCTGCATTCGCAAGTCTATATCGACTATTAAGCGAAAGCGTAATTTGTTCTGTTTCCAGATATTTGTTTGTGCATGTAACGTTTGCCAACGACTGCTGCCTGATTCAAACTGACCCCTGTCGAATCCAAGACGCCCCCATTAATAAGCGCGTTTGAGAGCTTTCTCAATATCGCGCTTAGCATCTTTTTCTTTTAAATCATTACGCTTGTCATAAAGCTTCTTACCTTTTGCAAGAGCTATTTCTAACTTTGCTTTTGAGGTATTGAAGTAAAGCTTTGTAGGAACGATTGTTAAACCATCCTCACGAACCTTCTTCTCTAGTTTACTAATTTCTTTCTTATGAAGCAATAGTTTTCTAATACGTCTAGGTTCATGATTAAAGATATTTCCATTTTCATAAGGGGCAATATACATATTCTCAATAAAAGCTTCATGGTCTTTAATTCTTACAAAACAGTCCTTAAGGTTGGCACTGCCTTTGCGAATAGACTTGATTTCAGTACCTTTTAGTTCAATACCTGCTTCAAAAGTTTCTAGGATAAAATAATCATGATATGCTTTTTTGTTATTTGAGATGATTTTCATATATATTACCTTCTTGTACGGAATTTTCTTTTCTTCTTTCTATGACTTCCAGCTTTTACAAGCTCGAAGTCAATTGTCTTTTCTAGCTTATTTGCTTCAATTACTCTGACTTTTACTGGATCACTCATCTTGAACATACGTCCTGTATGTTCACCGATAAGAATAAGATTCTTTTCATCATAAACATAATAATCATCTGTTAAGGAAGTCATATGAACAAGACCTTCGATGGTATTAGGAAGTGATACAAAGAATCCAAAACTTGTAATAGAAGAAATATAACCATCAAATACCTCACCAACATGATGAGACATAAATTCAGCTTTCTTCATATCTTCTACTTCACGTTCAATATCAATCGCAATTCTTTCACGATTAGAAGACTGTTCAGCAAGTACTGGAATCATTTCTTCAAACTCATTCATTCTAGAATAATCATTCTTGAATAAGTAAGTTCTAATCAAACGATGTACCAATAAGTCTGGATAACGTCTAATAGGTGATGTGAAGTGTGTATAGAATTCATCCGCAAGACCGAAGTGTCCAAGACATTGAGCATCATAACGTGCTTTCTGCATTGATCTTAATAATAATGTAGAAATAATATCATGCTCAGGTGTTCCCTTAGATTCTTCAATCATACGTGCTAATTCATGAGGGTTGATCTTTTCAAGAGACCCATGAATAGTATAACCCAAAGGCTTCGCAATGGAAACAAATTGTTGTAACTTCTCTTTCTTAGGATACTCATGTATACGATAGATGAAAGGTACATCCATCCATTTAAAGTGTTCAGCCACTGTTTCATTAGCACATAACATGAATTCTTCAATAATATGATCACTCTCACCACGATTTCTTAAGACAACATCTACAGCACGTCCTTTATCATCTACAAGAACCTTTGCCTCATCTACATCAAAGTCAATCGCACCACGACGATCTCTCTTCTTTCTTAAGATAGCAGCTAATTCTTTCATATTAAAGAATAATTCAACAGCATCACTGTATTTCTTCTTTAGTCCTTTATGACCTGCAAGAATTGCATTCACATTATTGTATGTCATACGATGAGAACTTCTAATAACAGTAGGGTAGATATTATGATCTACAACCTGACCCTTATTATTGATTTCCATAATACAGCTAATTGCATAACGGTCCACACCTTCATTAAGTGAACAGATCCCATTAGATAACTTATGAGGCAGCATAGGAATCACTCTATCTACAAGATAAATAGAAGTTCCTCTTCTAATCGCTTCCTTATTTAATTCAGTTCCTTCATTCACATAGAATGAAACATCCGCAATATGAACACCTAATTGATAATTCCCATTATCTAATTTCTTTAAAGAAATCGCATCATCTAAATCCTTGGCATCATCACCATCAATAGTCACAATCTGCCAATCTCTAATATCTAAACGATTAGGAATATCACTTGGATCAATAGACTGAGGAATAGACTCAATCTCATCATAGACTGCTTGTGGGAAATCAATATCTACATCATACTTATTCACAACAGATAAGATATCAACACCAGGATCATTCTTATGACCAATAATCTTAACAATATCACCCTTTAAATAAGGCTTGTACTTCTTAATCTCTACAACAACCTTATGCCCAGGCATAGCGCCATGTGCATGGGCTTCATCTACATAAATCCAATCAGTAAACTTAGGATCATCAGGCATGATGATGAGTTCTCTTCTACCTTTTCTGACTAATCCAACAAGTCGAGTCATACCACGTTTAATGATCTTTACAACACGTCCTTCAGGTTTTCCTCTATAGATAGTTGTTTCAATCATAACCTCATCCTGATCAAAAGCACCATTGAGGTTCTTACTATTAATATAGTATTCAGTTTCTTCATCAACCTTTACAAAACCAAATCCCTTTTTATTTAAACTCAAAACACCTTTTAAATAATGGAAATCATCTATTAAATGATAGTTATTATGATTATCTCTAATCACTTCACCATCTTCTTCTAATTTATTCATAAGCTTTACAAATGCGATATATTCTTCAGTAGAATCATAATGTAGTGCACTTGCTAGAGCATCTATTCTTCTATCTTTTAAGTCTTTATTCTTTAATAATTCTAAAACATCTTCTTTCATATATTCACCTCCAACAAAAGAAAAGAGGCACTCATAAGTGCCCCTTTATTATTATCCTGCCATTTTAATAAGAATTGCGATAACAAAGAATGCAATACCTAGTCCTACAGTAATACGTGTAAGAACTAAATCCACACCTCTTTCTTTTTGCTGTGCAAAAAGATTAGAGCTCTGGCCAGTTAATGCATTAACAATACCATCAGTTTTTCCCGTTTGTAAAAGACACACAATAATTAGGGCTATAGAAACAATGATCAAAAGTACTTCTAACATTTTTCCTGCCTCCTTCTCTTTTAGACTTTTTCTACATTAGCGAATAAATAATATCATAAAAATATATTGATTACAACACCTTTATTCGTTCGCACCATCGTTGAAGTCAAGGGATACAATACTAAAACGGTTATTCTTTTCTATAAGTGTTACTTTAATATTAATTGTTTGATAGTTGTAGTAGAAATTCTTTTTATTAAATGTAATTTCTAACCCAACATCCGTATATTCATAATCCTCTAAACCACTTAATGTGACATCGGATGCTCTTGTATAGTTCACTTCATATGTTGTGACTTCATCAAGATTTGTTTTATTCGCAATCATATCATTCACATTTGCATAATAACTAGACTTTGCAAACTCTTCAAAGTTATCTAAACGATCACTATAGAAATACTGCGCACCACCAATCTCATCTTTCTTCTTATTAGAGATAGTAAAGAAATCAATCGCAAATAATGCAGCAACATTCTGACATGTATTTCTCTTAGTATGAGATGCATTAATATCTTCATGTACTGATTTCATTAAAGAAGTAGGATGATTTGGCATCTCATAAGTAATGACTGGAGTATTTACTACTGGCTTCTTATCATTATGATTATGATAAACAAGGACGCCACTTACTGTGATCACAGCACATAAGAACCCAATAAGAATATATTTCAGATGATGTCTTTTTGCTATCATTAAATATGTCTTAGATTCTTTGATTTTTGGTAAATCATCTCTTTTTAAGAATATATTGAGAATAGTAAGAATTGGTTTATATTTACGTGAAATCATATTGGTATATTCCACGAATATCTCAAATACAAGGAGTAATAATGCGAATAATAGAATAGATGCAGTCACACTATATATATGGATAAATGAGCAGATAGAGAATAATGCAGTCGCAATATATAGAATAAGCACACTCTTAGTCTGACCTAGTTCTAGTGAGAACATCAATTTATGATGTAAATGTCCTTTATCTGCTTCATCAAAGCGTTGATGATGAACCTTACGTCTAATAATCGCAATGAGTGTATCCATGATAGGTACTGCGAGTACGACAATAGGAGCCCCTAAAGTAAAGAATGTAGAGGTCTTAAATCCAAAACCTAATAAAGAAATCACAGATAACATGAAGCCAATAAATAAAGCCCCACAGTCACCCATAAATATTTTTGCAGGATGGAAGTTAAATACTAAGAATCCTCCAATGGATCCTGCAAGTAAGAGTGTTAATGAAGTGATATCTGTACGTCCATAATGTATAGAAATGAGTCCTGTAGTAATCAATACAATCATGGATATTCCACCACATAAACCATCTAACCCATCAATGAGGTTTACTGCATTGGTAATACCTACAATCCATCCTAGAGTGATTATTAAGGCAATAGAATAAGAAAGAATAGTAGGAATATAAGGAATAGTAAATCCCTTTAAAGATATACCACCATAAAATATGACTATAAGTGCTGCAGCGACCTGTCCAAGAACCTTCATCTTTGGAGGAAGGTCATGAATATCATCATATAAGCCGAATAAGAAAACAATCAAACCACCTATTAATATAGAGTTGATCTGATTATCTGTTTTAAGGAATACCATTGCCCCTATAAGGAATGCCACATAGATGGCATATCCACCCGTACGAGGAATAATACCGTGATGTACAGTTCTATTATTAGTATGAGCTATTATACCCATTTCTTTTGTGATTTTACCGATAAAAGGGGTTAGGATGACAGATATAATGAATGTCACACAGAACGCTAATATATTATTGAGTGTCATAGAAGCCCTCCTTATTATGCTCATTATATATCAAATAGAAAGCATGTGCAAAATAATGAAATCTAACGCAAACTAAATCAACTATTGTATAATATAGATAGAACGTATTTATACCATGTAAAATACATGTTGTTTTTGTTGGTATAAATGATATAATGTTATCGGAAAATAAAAATAGGAGGATTTATTATGCATCGCTTAGGAATTTCAGTTTATCCTGAAAAATCAACTCAGAAAGAAGTTTATGATTACTTAGAACTTGCTGCTAAGTATGGCTTCTCAAGAATCTTTACTTGTTTATTATCAGTGAATGATCCAAAAGAAAAGATCATGAAGGACTTTGGAGAATTCATGGATAAGGCACATTCTTTAGGTTATGTTGTTGCAGTAGATACTAACCCAGAAGTATTTAAACATTTAGGAGCTACTTATAGTGATTTAAAACCATTCCATGATATGGGTGTAGATATTATCCGTTTAGATGGTTCATTTGGTACTACAGGAGATATCCAGGTTACTAGAAATCCTTATAATATTCAGATTGAATTCAACGGTTCTATGGACCAGGGTGTTGAATTATTATTAGAACAGGGTGGAAACAAGGATCAGGTTATTATCTGTCATAACTTCTTCCCAGAAAGATATTCTGGTTTAGACTGGAACTATTTCGTTAACTTCAATGCTTATTGGAAATCATTAAATCTTCATACAGCTGCATTCGTATCAAGCAATCAGCCACATACACATGGTCCTTGGAATGTATTCTGTGGATTACCAACAGTAGAAATCTTAAGAGGTCTTCCAATTGATTTACAGGCTCGTTTAATGCTTGCAACTGGAGATGTTGATGATATTATCATTGGTAATGCTTATGCTTCAGAAGAAGAATTAAAAGCTTTATCAGAAGTTGATTACCAGAACATCTGCTTCAAGATTGATGAAGTAGAAGGTTTATCAGATGTTGAAAAGGAAATCATTTATGATTACTATCCACACTGGGACCGTTATGATCATTCTTCATTCTTCTTACGTTCATCTGGAAGCAGAGTAAAGTATAAGAATGAAAGTATCCCACATCGTGAAACAGAACAGAAGATGTTCCATCGTGGTGATGTATTAATCGTTAATGATAATTTAGCTCACTATCGTGGTGAATTAGAAATCGCATTAAGAGATATTCCAAATGATGGTGAAAGAAACCTTTGTGGTCATGTAAAAGAAGAAGAAATGATGTTCTTAGACATGATTGAACCAGGTCACTATTTCAAGATTATTAAATAATAGTTGAGGCTATATGCATGATGCATATAGCCTTTTAACGCGAGATTCACATATTTTCATATTTAGAAATATTTTTCATAAATAGGAAGAACAACATATTTTTTCTTATTTTGGATTAGAATAGAATCATAGGAGGGAAAGAATATGAGTTTTCCAAAGAATTTTTTATGGGGTGGCGCTGTTGCTGCTAATCAATGTGAAGGAGCCTGGCTAGAAGATGGTAAAGAACCTAATGTCACTGATGTAATGGTGGGTATTGGTTCTAAGGATCCTGGTATTAAATGGAATGAAGAAACAAAGAAATATGAAATGTGCTTAGATCCTAATAAAGCATACTTAAGTCACGAAGCCATTGATTTCTATCATAGATATAAAGAAGACTTAAAGTTAATGTCTGGTATGGGCTTTAACTGCTTTAGAACATCTATTGCCTGGGGTAGAATCTTCCCTAACGGGGATGAAGAAACACCTAATGAAAAAGGTTTAGCTTTCTATGATGATATGATTGAAACAATGTTGGAACTGGGTATGGAACCAGTGATCACATTAAGTCATTATGAAACACCTCTACATCTTATTACTGAATATGGAGGATGGAGTAATCGTAAACTCATTGACTTCTGGAAACGTTATGTCACTACAGTATTTAAGAGATATAAGGGTAAAGTAAAATACTGGCTTACTTTTAATGAAGTCAATAATATGATGATTAACCCACTAGTTGCTGGTGGAGTATTGACTATTGATAATCCAAATGATCCAAGTGATCCTATTGGTTCAACAACTGAAAAAGATAAGTGGCTTGCTTACTATAATATCTGTGTAGCCAATGCCTGGACAGTTAAACTATGCCGTGAGATTGATAAGGATGCGCAGGTAGGATGTATGTTAACATGTTCATCTGTTGCGACATATCCATATGACTGCAATCCTGATAATGTCTTTGGGGCATATAATACAGTAAGATTAAATAACTTCTATTTTGGTGATGTCTTCTGTTTAGGAGAAATTCCTGGTTATGTAAAACGTGTATGGAGAGAACATGACTGTGCACCTGAAATGAGAGATGATGAATTACAGTTAATAAAAGAAAATACAGTCGCATTCTTCTCGTTTAGTTATTATCGTTCTAGTACATATGATCAGTCTGTTGATATGGATGGTAATACAGGTGGATTAAAAGGACGTGCTAATCCATTTGTAAAGGAATGTTCACCAGAACCTTGGTGCTGGCCAGTTGATCCAAAAGGTATCCGTTATGTTATGAATATTTTATATGATCGTTATCATTTACCACTCTTTATTGTAGAAAATGGTATTGGATTAGATGAAAATCTAGATGAAACAGGACATATTCATGATGAATATAGAATGTACTATATTAAGGAACATTTAAAGTATGTTCATGAAGCCATTCTAGATGGTGTTGAATGCATGGGTTATTTATATTGGGGACCTATTGATGTTGTTTCTGCAGGTACTGGAGAAATGAAGAAGCGTTATGGTTTTGTCTATGTTGATCGTTTTAATGATGGACATGGAACACTTGAAAGAAAACTAAAAGATTCTTATGAAGAATATAAAGAAATCATTGAAACAAATGGAGACTCTATTTTTAATTCTTAAGAATTGAATTACTGAACTGGCGTGATTCTGTTAATTGCGCCAGTTTTTCTTATAAGATTTTTCTCTTGTAGATACATAGAGTGATGCATTCACAAGATGAGATAAATCATTCTAGCCAATACAAGTGATGGCAGTCATAAGGATACCATTGTTATGGAGTACTTCTGCTAATAGGTGTCCATCTGTATAGGTTCTTGCATCTACACCAAGTTTTCTAAACTTACTGAATAACCTAGCTTCTTTGCGATACGTACAAGAGTAGAAGGAGTCGTATCTGTTTGAACTGCAATACAAGTTGTTGAGTAGTTTTATATCATATGTATCGCAAGAAATGTTGATTTTATATATAATAACCATTGGAGGTTGATTTTACATGAATATAAATGAAGGAGCAAGAATAGTTGTAGAAGACTGGCTCCATCTTACAAAAGATAATTTAGTATATTTTGTGACAGATGAAACAAAACTTAAAGAAGCAGATGCCTTCTCAAAAGCATGTGATCATATTGGTGCTAGATGTAAAGTTGTCCAGTTAAAATCACATGAAATACAAAATGGTAAAAGTATAGATGATTTAAAATGGGAAATGGCTAAAGCAGATGCGATAGTAGGTGCAACGAATTATTCATTTATTACAACAGATGCTGTGAACTATGCACTTTCACGTGGCGCACAGTTCTTATCCATGCCAATGTCTACAAATAATGGTGAATCATTATTTGAACAGGAATTCTTAAAAATGGATCCTGATGAAGCCACAATGTTAGGTATGCCAATGTTCTGGGAATTACGTGATGCAAAAACAATACATGTCACGACTAAACGTGGTACAGACCTCACCTTTGATATTACAGATCGATTTCCAGGCATCTTCCATGGTTCATTATGGGAAGTAGGAAAATGTTCTTCTTCAAGCTTTGAAATCTATATACCACCAGTAGAATATCATACAAATGGGACACTTATATTAGATGGATCAATGGGATACATAGGAATAGTGGATAAACCTGTAGAAATAAAAATAGAGAATGGTTATATCACTTATATCGAAGATACGGAAGATGGACGTAAACTGAAAGAATACTTAGAATCATTTGATGATTTAGAAATGTATTGTGCCGCAGAATTTGGAATAGGTTTAAATACAATATCTAAGTGTCGTGGAGCCAGCTATATTGAAGATGAGTCTGCTTTTGGCACATTCCATATTGGTTTTGGTAGAAATCTTGCCTTAGGAGGCAGTCATAATGCGCGTGGACATTTTGATTTAGTGACACATAATCCAACTATTATTGTAGATGATAAAGTTATCATGAAAGATGGACATGCCAAGGCAATTCAGCCGATTGAATGGGGAGTATTATAGTGCTCCTCTTTTTGTTTGTTCAAATATCGTAAAATGTAAGGGTGTTCAATTTGTGTTTTAATGAAACATTATCTCTATCAATTTGCATATAGCGACATTTATTGGTATAATTATTTTGTAATTTTACGAAGGAAGAGGAAAAACATATGAATGATGCTATTAAACTTATTGGTATCGTAATTGTCGTTATTGGGTTTGTAATGAAATTCGATACTCTTGCAACAGTTGTTGTTGCTGGTTTAGTAACAGGTTTAATCAGTGGTATGTCTATCATGGACATTTTAAATACACTAGGTACAGCCTTTTTAACTAACCGTACAGCAACTTTATTTATTTTAACTTTACCAGTTGTAGGTCTATGTGAACGTATGGGCTTACGTGATAAAGCGGTAGACTTGATTAAGGGTATTAAGAATGCTACTACAGGTCGCTTGTTAGTGATCTGGGAAGGCGTTCGTACTGTTGCGTCTGCATTCTCATTAAGAATTGGTGGTCATCCACAGTTCATCCGTCCATTAATCAATCCAATGGCTCAGGCTGCTGCGATTGCGAAATATGGTGATATTGATGAAGATACAGAAGATGAGATCAAAGGTATGGCTGCAGCTACTGAAAACTATGGTAACTTCTTTGCTCAGAACTGTTTCATGGGTGCTTCAGGAACATTACTTATTGTTGCAACTTTAAACGAATTATTTAAGTCACATGGTATTGACCAGGTTGTTACTGCTAACCAGATCGCATTATGGTCTATTCCAATTGCAGTTATTTCTGTTTTTGTTGGTGGAGCTTATGCTTTATGGTTCGATAAGAAACTTAATAAGAAATATGGAAAAGGAGGCAAATAACAATGTTACAAATTGAATGGAATACAGCCACTATTATTGCAGAAGTATTCTACTGCGTCATTGGTGCAATCTTTGCTGCAACAGGGTTTAATGCCTTAACTAACAAAGACTGTGAAAAGCCAGTAACTACTGCCATTTTCTGGTTCTTAATTGCTGTTACATTTATGGTTGGACCATATATTCCAACTTGGATTACTGGTTTAATCGTTGTTCTTCTTGCTGTATTATCTGGTTTAGGTTTAGTAAAACCAGCTGCAAGACATATCCCAACTGCTAAGGAAACTCGTGATAATGCAGACAAATATGGATATAAATCATTTATCCCACCAGTATGCTTAGCTCTTGTTGCCGTATTAGTTGCAACTTTCTTACCAAATCTTGGTGCAAACAATGCGATTGGTATTAGTGCTGCTGCTGCATTAATCGTTGCATATATTATCTTTAAACCAAAACTATCTACACCTTTCAAAGATGGTGTTAGATTAAATGATAATGTTGGTTCTACAGGTATCTTACCTCAGGTATTATCTGCATTAGGTTCATTATTTACTGCAGCTGGTGTAGGTGCTGTTATCGCTGCTGGTGTAGGTGCACTTATCCCTGAAGGAAATCACTTAATTGCAGTTATCTTCTATTGTGTAGGTATGGCATTATTTACAATGATCATGGGTAATGGTTTCGCTGCTTTCGCTGTTATTACAGTAGGTATCGGTTATCCATTCTTAATTGCACAGGGTGCAAATGCTATTGTTGTTGGTGCTTTAGGTTTAACTGCAGGTTACTGTGGTACATTAATGACTCCTATGGCTGCAAACTTCAATATCATGCCTGCTGCATTGCTGGAAACTAAGAATAAATACAGAATTATTATGACTCAAGTTCCAGTTGCATTAATTATGTTAGTAATTCATATTATCTTAATGTATGTTTTAGCATTCTAAGGAGGCTTTCAAATGAAATTATTATTAACAGGTTTCGACCCATTTGGTGGCGAACCAATCAATCCTGCCTGGGAAGCTGTTAAAAGAGTTTCTGATCAGGTAGGAGATGTAGAAGTTGTAAAACTTATGGTTCCTACAGTATTCTACAAATCTATCGATACAGTAGCTGCTGCAATTGAAAAAGAAAAACCAGATGCTGTATTATGTATTGGACAGGCTGGGGGACGTTTTGATTTAAACCCAGAACGTGTTGCAATCAATATCAATGATGCACGTATTCCTGATAATGAAGGAAATCAGCCTTTAGATGGTCCAGTATTCGCAGATGGAGAAACAGCTTATTTCGCTACATTACCAATTAAGGCAATGGCTGAAGAAATTCGTAAAGCAGGTGTTCCTGCAAGTGTTTCTAATACTGCTGGTACTTATGTATGTAACCATTTAATGTATGGTGTACTTTATACACTTGCAAATAAATATCCAGATGTTCGTGGTGGATTCATGCATGTTCCATTCATCACTAGCCAGGTTATTAACCGTAAGCCAATTGCTCCATCATTAAGTCTTGAACAGATTGTAACTGGTATTGAAGCAGCTGTTAAAGCTATTGGTGAAAACCAGGAAGATATCAAGACTGTTGAAGGTCAGACTCACTAAACTCTGTATTTAATACAGAGTTTTTTTCTTGCCCTTAAACCCTACAATCAATGATTGATTAATAAGGAGATGGGATAAGTATTTGTTAATAGTGCCTGGCACTACTGTTTTCATCATGGCGAAATCTATGTATTTGAAAGGTGCCGAAGATTGAGTGAAAATGTTGCTTTGTTGCAAAAATAAACCTACTGATACGATAAAATTACGCTATGTTAATATGTGTTGCTTGTGCAACGCAACTATTTAAGGTATATATAAAGCAAACAAATGAAGGAGGAGCCATAAAATGTTAAGCAAGAATTTGAAAATATTTAGAAAACGAAAAGGCTTAACGCAAGAAAACGTTGCAGAAGCTTTGAACGTTGTGCGACAAACTATTTCGAAGTGGGAAAAGGGGGTTTCACTTAGTTAAAGATACCACATCAATCCCACGCTGACTTTTGCTCAACCGATACAGCCGGAGGGCTGGATAACAAGAAAAGGCGGTATGCGCCCCGTGGAGGGGTAGCGTACCGCCTTTTCTTGTGGGGGTTTCCAAAGGGGGCAACGCCCCCATTTGGCACACGACTTTGCGAAGCAAAGTGTAGTGTGTTATACGCTCTGTCGGCGTTGCCGTGAAAATGCCGTTGCCGCCGGGGAGGGCAAGGGCATTTGAAGCGGCAGGAAAACAGGGCTGTGCTTGTGTGGCGTGGAGCCGCAAGCGCAGGTCTGTTTTCGACAGCAGACAGGGCGTATATGAACGCCCCGTTCTTCGTCCTACGCTCTGACTTGTGGACAAAGTGTCCCGAAGTTGTGGCCACACTCTCGGAAAAATAGCAGGACAGCGGGCAACCGTCAAGACTGAAATGAACGGGTTTACACCCGGCCTTGACCGCCGCCCGCCGCCCCGCTGGATGGGTGGACAAGGCGGCCAATCCCTCAAAGTGCTTGTCCGCGCTCTTTCTGATTTTGAGGTATTCAGTTTTTCAAAATTGAATAATCAAAATAAATTTTTTCGATTGAAAAAATTTTATTTGTTATCATCTTCAATGCCATATTTTTTCTTTTGCCGAATCACATAATTACTGATTTTTTCATCATATAGTGGATACTGGTAATCCAACTGGCATGCCACTTCTGACGAAACCTCCCGGAACAATGCCATACATTGTTCAAAGGATTCCCACATATGGGGATAGGAATCCATATTATAAGTGGACATAAGTCGTTCCCACAATTCCTCTGGGGCATATTGCTTCATAAATTTATAGTTTTTTCCCAAACTGAAATGAAATCCCTGTTTGATACCAATCAGCCAGGAAATCATGCGAAGCAATTCTTTTCGTACTATATCATTCATATGGTCAATAGCAAAAAGAATTTCTTTGCGGCATAAGCCCTTTACTACATATGTTGTAGTATTCCAAAATTCATTACAGCAATCGTCAAACATTCTTTGAGTAGGCTTCTGCAAGTGGTAGTCTATATCCGTTGGTATTGGCGGCTTTACGATACGGTTGTCTTTATCCAACAGTAACTTTACCAGTTTATCCCATGTAAAATACTCGTCTATCAGTTCCAGCGGCAGCAAAGTTAAATCTATCTTAACATCATCAGTAAACAGCATTAAATATGAAAATCCCTTTTCTACAGCTGGAAATAATTCCATATCTTCCGGCTTTTGCAGAATCAACCTTTCACCAAATATATCTAGCCATTTATCATCACTTGTGAAGCTGTCCATATCCGTAACAAAAAAAGTAATATCAAAATCCTGAAAATCATCAGGCGGAATATTTGTATTTGTTCTAGATCCTTCCAAAGTAACCATGCGAATGCGTTTGTCTGTTTTTGCAAAATTCAAAACAATATCATAAACTTCCTTTTCTGATCTCATTTTTATCTCCTCCAATTATTGAAATAGGTGTGAAGCCATTTTAGGGCTTTCCCGCCTTGATTACCCTTTAGCAAAGACGGGCGGGGCTGTCAACGGCGGCGCACTTGTGCGCCGTTCATCTTGACCGTTGACTGGCTCGGCTGGCTTTGCTATTTCACGAATAATAAAAGAATTACATCTTAATTTTTTTACAAACTACGCAGAGCCAGCCTTTTTTATTTTTGTGTATTTTTATGTCTGTAAAACCAGCGTCCTCTAAAGATTTTTTAACTTGTTCAGAATTGTATATTTTCATTCCTTGTATCATTTTAGTCCACTTTTCTTCTTTGGGATTTTCTCCATTTGACTCGTTGCAAATCATAAAAGTTCCAGTATTTTTTAAAACTCTATATACTTGCTTAAAAGCGCCACTAATATCAGGCCAAAAATATATTGTTTCAAATGCAGTAATCACATCAAAAGTTTCATTTTCAAACGGAAGTTCCATTACATTACCTTGTAAGATTTTGCAACGCTTATTTGATATTTCTGCTTTGTTGATTTTTTGAGATTTTTCCACACTGATTTCTGAGTAATCAATACCCGTCACTTTGCCGTGAGGACTTTTTTCTAACAGTTTTTTAACATTGGCACCACCGCCACACCCAATATCCAGACATATATTATTCTCAGCAATTTCTATATGTGTAAAGCCCCATTCAGCCATAGATGAATGTCCTGAATTCATCATATTAACCATAATTTTCCCGCCAATTCCTTTTGGCTTGCAAGTATTTTGAAAAAAAGACATACACAATGCTCCTTTCGGCGTTAGTTGTAGCTAATTTAGATTATATCTCACTTCCTTTTTGGCGGCAATATGAAAATTTCATTTTCGGTTTCTGCACTTTTTATGCTTACTTTCTTGTCTGCTCCATCATCTTCTTCGCCAGCTTTTGAAACAGGTCGGCGGCTTCCTCGTCCATCGGCGCAAGCTGTCCGATCTGTCCGGCAACCATCGCCGTTACATCGTCAATGGAAAGCGGTTTTTGTTTCTGCTCCGCCAGTGTGTCTCTCATAGTTTGGAGCATTGCGGCGGTGGCAGCTTCCCCCGGCGGCTCTCCGTTGTCAATGTCTTTCTTAATATCCCGCAGGATAGCGAGGAACACATTTTTGATTTTCTCAATCTCCGATTCATGTTCCCCCAGCTTTTGGGCATTCAAAAACTGCAAGTCCTGCCGCACTTCCGCCCGGTGTTCCGGGTGTTCTTTCGTCAGGTCGGATAGGGAAGCCGTTGCTATCTCGATAAGCTGGTTTCGTGCCATTATCCCCTTTGCCGCCGTGTCCTGAAAATAAATCCGTATCAAATCTATCAGCTTGGGAAAATTCCTGTGTTCCAGTAAGCGATTGAGTATTTGCACATCAACAGCACCCGTCACAAGCCCCCTCACGGCTCCCTCTGACAAACCTAATTCAGAAATATCGTAACTTTTACGGACGCTCACGGTGGACAAGCCCAGTATATAGTCTGTCGATACCTTAAATTCCTTTGCCACACCTATGAGAATATCACTGCTGACCGTTCTCGTTTCGCCGCTGACAATGCGGCTCAACTGGGAAGCGGAAACGCCTATCTTCTCCGCAAGTTCCTTTTGTGTGATGTGGTTCCCGTTGCATAAATCGGAAATCCGCTGTCCGGGTGTTCCGGGTAAAGCCATAGATACGCACCTCCTCCGCATACTTCCATTATACAGAATGATTGCAAAAATGCAATTTCCAAAGTGTAAACTTCATCAAAATGCAATTCTCGCAAAATTCCGGGGATTGCATTTTTTTCGTGTAGACTTAGGGTAGTTCATCGATGGACAGCACCTTGAAAACAGAATGACCGTCCGAAAAGGGAATACCACGGCTGGGGAAGCACCGCAAGGAACCGGACTTCGGGACAAAATGTCCCGAAGCTGCGGGGAGCGTGCCAACGCCGGAACACGCCGCAGGAATGGGGCAGGAAACCTTTTCGGGGAGAACGGCAACGGAAAGCAAAATGGAGGGAACGCATGAGAGATAACCCCTATAAAGACTTGCCGCCGCTGGAACGCAGGCCGGACGGTTCCCTTTACCGCATGACACCGGCGCAGAGGAAACAGGCGGCCAGCCTGATACGCCGGGAGTGCTGTTGCTGTGAGGACGGCAACTGCATTGTCCTTGACGATGGGGACACCTGCACCTGCCCGCAGACGGTTTCTTTCTCGGTCTGCTGTAAGTGGTTCCGCTGGGCGGTTTTGCCGCTGGACGGGACGCTGGAAGCGGAGATTTTCCGGGATAAGGACTTGAAACGCTGTGCGGTCTGCGGCGGCGTGTTCGTCCCCAAATCCAACCGGGCAAAATACTGCCCCGGCTGTGCCGCCAGAGTTCACAGGCGGCAGAAAACAGAAAGTGAACGGAAAAGGAGGTCTTGTGTGGACAGTTAGGGGCTGAAAAGTCCTTGATTTACAAGGCTTTGCAAGCACAGAACAGGGGCAGGCAATAGAAACTACCGTCTGCCCCAGAAAACGGGCTTCTAACCGTCCACAAAACACGATATGACAAACACCATTTATATCCATCAGCCGGAAAAGGCGGTCAGCTTTACCCGGCTTCCGAATTTCCTTTTTGAAGCCCCCACATTCACACCCCTGTCCAACGAAGCAAAGGTACTGTATGCCTTTATCCTGCGCCGGACAGACCTGTCCCGGAAAAACGGCTGGGCGGACGAATATGGGCGCATTTACCTCTACTATCCCATCAATGAGGTAGTGGAGCTGCTCCACTGCGGGCGGCAGAAGGCGATCAACACCCTGCGGGAACTGCAATATGCCGGACTGGTGGAGATCCAGAAGCAGGGCTGTGGAAAACCCAACCGCATTTACCCAAAATCCTACGAAGCGGTTCCAAACACCGACTTCAAGAAATCCGGTTATGGAACGCGGTAGGACTGAAAACCGCACTCCACAAGTACGATAATCAATCCTCTTGAAGTACGAAAACCGGACGGTATATAGAAATACAGAGATAAAAATATTGATTTATATTCTATCCATTCCCTTCCTATCTGAGATATTTTCTGCGGGATTTTCCTGTGGAAAAGTCCCGGAAAGGAATGGAATGGGGAAAGGAGTTTCATGGCACAACACGCAATTTTGCGATTTGAAAAACACAAGGGCAATCCGGCAAGACCGCTGGAAGCCCATCACGAACGGCAAAAGGAACAGTACGCCAGCAATCCCGACATTGACACCAGCCGGAGCAAGTACAATTTCCATATCGTCAAGCCGGAGGGACGCTATTACCACTTCATTCAGAGCCGTATCG
>OGOS01001088.1_pt1 | contig 18683 bp, 16 predicted proteins | sample 1552701 | NCBI WGS metagenome assembly OGOS01 (sample SAMEA2580128, study PRJEB22360) | human gut metagenome | biome: human gut; feature: human-associated habitat; material: faeces | place: Denmark | collected 2008/2010
TGCGTACCTGGCTCAGACAGATGGGCCTTACCCTGCGGCTTGTGGCCGCCGGGTACCTCTCCGTGAACCACCTCAGACGCTAAGTATGGACCAAGGCTCACTCCAAAGCACCCGGACTTCTGCTGCAAACCTCACACTGTGCGGTCATGGTGGGAGGGATAGAGTGGTCTGACGGGAGTTGGATGAGCCATCAGCGCTGCGCTGGATGGCTGGGAGGAAAGGCTGAGTTTCCTTGTGGTTTGCCGGGGAGGTTGTGAGCGTCGGCGCGTTGCTGGACGCTTGTAGTTTGGAAGCTTGAGATTCTATGTGTTTGTCAGGGAGGTTGTGAGCGTCGGCGCGTTGCTGGACACCTGTAGTTTGGAAGCTTGAGATTCCTTGTGGTTTGGAGGGAGGTTGTGAATGTCGGTGCGTTGCTGGACGCTGGAAGGTGGTGTCGAAATTTGGAGATGGTTTTTTGTGGTGTTGTGGTGGGATGTGTGGTATGATTTGTATATCTTATAAGATCTATCCATTTATTTGGTTTCTTTTTGCTTCAATGTCTGAAGTGTTTTTTCAAAAAATATTTATAAAAACTGTATACAGGGTTTCTGAAGTGTTTGGTTGATGGTATAATTGTATATACCAGAAGGAGTATTGTTTGAGAGATAATACGATTTTTGATGATGTTTTTCGTACTATGATGGAGAAAATGACGTTTCTGGTCGTGCCTTTGATCAATGATGTTTTTCATACATCATACCCGGCTGATGTGGAGATTGTGCAGCTGCGTAATGAGTATCAGCGGGTGGATGGTGAGATTATTACGGATTCGCGACTGTTGATCGGAAACAGGATTTATCATATAGAATGTCAGAGTACGGATGACACGACAATGGCTGTACGGATGATAGAGTATGATTTTGCAACTGCTGTTGAGTTTGCCAGAAAGCAGGGACGGAGGTATCGGATGGAGTTTCCACGTTCTTGTGTGTTGTATCTGAGGAATAGTAGGAATACGCCGGATTTTCTGGAAGTGGATGTGGTTTTTCCGGATGGGGGATGTCATTTGTACAGAGTGCCTGCCATTAAAGTAGAGAATTATACAAAAGATAAGATATTTGAAAAGAGTCTTCTTATGCTGCTTCCTTTTTATATCATGCGATATGAAAAAAGAGGGCATGAGATGAGTGAGAATCCACAACTTTTTCAGGAATTACTGAATGAATATGAAGTGATCCGGAGTAAACTGGAGGTAGAGATCACTGAATCTGGAAGGTCTGAACTGTTCAGTGATCTGATTGGACTGATAACTCGGATATCTGATCATATTTTCAGAAATGAGGAGAAAGTCCGGAAAGGAATAGGTGAGATTATGGGTGGACATGTTCTGGAACTGGAATCTGAGAAAAGGGCAAGACTGATGGCGGAAGCTAAGGAACAGGCTGAAGCACTGGGGCGAGAACAGGGAATGGCTCAGGGAATGGCTCAGGGAATGGCCCAGGGAATGGCTCAGGGAATAGCTCAGGGAATGGCCCAGGGGGAAGAACGACTTAGTGTTCTGATCAACAGGCTTATACTTGATAATCGTGGTAATGAGATTCAGAAGGTTGTTACAGATAAAGAAATGCGTGAAGCCATGTATAGAGAATATCAATTATAATAAGAAAAGATAAAGAGAATCCCCCACTGGTTTTGCTATCCATGGGGGATTCGTTGATTGATCTGAATCTTATAATACAGAATATCCGTAACTGCTGACAATAGCATCGATCTTCTGGCGGTTTTTGCACAGTGGGCAGTTGTCAGAGCGGTAGGAGTGATAGTCCGGGATGTCTCTGGCCTGAAAGATAGAGTGGACAGGGAGTGTGGCTACACTGTCTACACTGCTGTAGATGGCTGCCACGCCGCGGATCTTACCGCCATAGTACAGAACGCTTTCGATAGCTCGGTTCAATGTGGATCCGGTGGTGATGGAGCCATTTAGGATGAGGATGTTTTTTCCATTGATCATTGGTTCATAGTTGTCGCGGAAGATCATCTGCCCGGTGCTGTTGAACTCAGGGGTGATGACGTAGATGGTCTGGTGTGCGTTCATGGAAAGGACGCCGGCTTTGGTCAGTTCTTCGGCGAGATAAGCACCGATCACTTCAAGTCCGTCCATGCAGACGATGGTGTCTACCGGAATGGATGCTTCGTAATTTGCTGCGAGAGCGGATGCAATACGCTGTGCTTCAGCGCATCTGGATTTCATAGTAGTGAGATCCAGGTAGTGTGTGATATGGGATTGGGATGTTACGAAGTGTCCCGGAATCATTTTAAGCTGTATGCGGTTGTCAGTGCGTGCATAAATTTTTATGATGTTGTCCTGATCCATAATAAAAACCTCCTGTCGTGATCGTGTTTTACGTGGTTGTTCAGGAGAATTATCCTGAAGGATTACGAAACAGATTTATTTAACCGAATGCGGATTGCAAATATCCGATTAGCTGTGCATATTATACCATTAATTTCAAAAAAATGAAATAATATAATGCAAAATATATAAAAAATATTCAAAAAATCAAGCGTATTTGTTAAAAAATATCCAATATCATGAAAACTTTGACAATAGGATCATTACTATAGAGTGAAAGTACTTGTGAGTACGTAGTAAATTGGAAAGAGAGTGTCATATGTATTATTGCGTATAAAAAAGGGGGCTGTCGCATTAGCAAATATTTTTGCTGGGCGGCAGCCCCGTTTTATGCCAAAATGGCATCGAAATTGATTACCATTTTGATGCCATTCTTTACAAGCGCAGTTCGTCCCTAAGCATCCCTTTCAGCATGCCTTATTTCAAACTGTTTTATTTTCAATTATCAAAATCTATGCCTTTTTTAATGCAAAAAGGTGACTTCCCGTCCTTCCTGTCTGAATCTTACAATGAAGTTTATTGATATTTCGCCCCATCGCTAAAAGGATACTTTCTGCCAAGGCATTTACCTTTCCACGGTACAGATATCTCCGAAAGTTCATGTCTTCTTTCACATCAGCAAAAGAACCTTCCGCCTGAATACTTCGGTTCATCCGGAGCATAGTCCCATACTCACTCGTGATCCGTTCCAGATCTTCTGCACGCTTCTGGCTCATCGTCTTTGAGACCATCAACACTTTATTGCGTTTTTCCATAGGCGTTTTGCAGTTGTTCCCTTTGATACATTCTGTTTTATAAGGACAGCCAGTACAGTCTGAACATCTGTAATAAGTTTTTATACTGACATATCCACTCGTCGTTTTACTTCTCCGTTCATTTGTGACAGTCAGTTCTCTTCCATTCCGGCAGATGTAACTGTCCCTGTCCGCATGATACTCCATATTTTCCCTTCTGCTAATGTCCTTTTTGTATTTTCGTGTCTTTGAGATCTCATAGTTCTGTGGCTTTATGTAGGCAGTCTGTCCGTTGCTTTCAATGAAAAGATAGTTTTCTTCACTTTCGTACCCGGCATCTGCAACAATTTCTGAATACTTAAATCCCAGGTAGCTCTCCATATCTTTCAAAAAAGGAATCAGGGTACGTGTATCGGTGGGGCGCGGGCTGATATCAATCCATGTGATGTATTCTGAATCCACTCCATGCTGAATGTTATACGCAGGCTTTAACTGTCCGTTCAGCATCGCGTCCTCTTTCATTCTCATGAAGGTGGCATCGGGATCTGTTTTGGAATAACTGTTTCTGTCCCCAAGCGTATACAGTTTTTTCGTATATTCCTTTAGTTTCTCCAGATACCGATCCAGTTGTTCCAGAGATTTCTGTAACTGTGTTTTTCTCCGGCCGGTTCCATGTACAAACACGATTTCTTCCTGTATTTTGATGCGGCATAACTGCTTTTTTAACCGCTTTAAGGTGTGTATGGATATACTATCATGATATACCGTTTTCATTCCATAGAGTTCTTCACATTCAGCCACAAAAGAAGACAGTTTCGTGTATAACCGGGCCTGATTTTTTGTAATAGCCTTTTTCCATACAAATGTATACTTATTGGCCGCAGATTCGATCTTTGTGCCATCAATAAAAATGGTCTTCCCCGAAATCTCACCCAAAAGATAGAGCAGATCTGACATTTGTGCAAGCAACGTCTTTGCACAGACAGAAAAGTGAAGGGAGATAAAACGCGCGATCGTTGCATGGTCAGGAGCCGGCATACCTTCCAGGAGATACATGAAGTTGATATCCCGTTTACATGCTTTTCTGATATCGCGGCTTGAATAGATCCGATTCATTGCTGCATAGATAACAAGTTTCAGAATCTGACGCGGTGTTGCCTGATTTTTTCTGATCCTGCCGTAAGTTTTATACAGTTCAGAAAGGTCCATTTCCTCCACAAAGGCACTTACCAGACGAACCGGATCATCAGATGGAATAGAAATCTCTAAATCTAGCGGAAGTTTGATTTGATAATACAGAGAAAATGAGGTATAATCTCTCTGTATTATTTTGTTTAGTAGCATAAACTAATTATACCACAAGCGCCGGGCTTTTCGAAGTCCGGCGTTTTGTGTTGAATATAAAATGAGCTGCCGCACGTTAGTGCGACAGCCCCGTGAGAGTGAGTCGATGTCAGCCTTCAATAGATACATATTTATCAGCTTCAATCTCTTCAGCTGCTTTTTTCGGAATAGAAAGTCTCAGAACACCGTTCTCAAATTTTGCATGGACATCTTCGTTTTTTACACCATTACCAACATAGAAGCTTCTGCTTGTGCTGCCGGCATAACGTTCACGGCGGATATAATTGCCTTTCTTGTCTTCCTCGTCTTTGTCAAGACCCTTGGCAGCAGAGATGGTAAGATAACCATCCTTCAGCTGTACCTGTACTTCATCTTTCTTAAATCCTGGAAGATCTACATCCAGCTCATAGCCTTTATCTGTTTCACGTACATCAGTTTTCATGATATTTTTTGCATGTTTGCCATAAAGAGGGTTCTTTCCGCTAAAGAAATTATCTCTGAATCCAAAATCATCCATCCAGTCATCAAATAAGTTTTCTCCAAATACACTCGGGAACATCATAAGTCATTTCTCCTTTCAAATTGAAAAGCCGTTCCGGTGGATCAAGAAATCCAACTGTTGCCGGTATATAGTTACCACTTCGGGTTATTCCGCAGTGGTGATCGTTTGGTTTTATTCTGAACATCTGGAAGTTCTTTTTTATCTTCTCCTTTGTTCTATATGTAATATAACACTTGTTGTTAGCAAAGTCAAGAGGCGAGTGCTAAAAAATTGTGAAGAATTTGTGTCCCGTAAAATGAAAAACTAATTTCCATCTTTAGCCCTTTATGTTCTTACGTTAAAAAGCGAATCGGACAAGGACTGAAAAGCTTATGCAGATTGAACATTCTGCAATGTTATAATAACTTTAAAGCATAGAAAAAACCAAAAAAATCAATATAATAAGGCATATAGACAAAATATATTAAAAAAAATTTTTCGTACATTCTTCTGAGTTGAACAGACGATAGAAAGACAGTATTCATGAGTATGCAGGTAAAGCAAAATGTAAATGAAAAAGTACAGGAGGAGAGAATGATGCAGAAAAAATATGCAGATTTTAAGCTTGGGGTACCGGATTATGTAACAGTGGAAACAGAAGAGGAGAGACTTGTGTGCCAGGGAGGGCAGACGACAGTAGCTGCCGGTGCAACTACTGTGGAATTTCAGGACGCAGGTGAACATGAGGATATATTTGTCACATCCGAGGATGCAGTGAGATGTGTGAAGCTGAGATGGAACTATAAGATCCCGAAATCAGCCAGATTTCTGGGAGATGCCTGGGAACGTACCTATGGTGATGCGGAATGGCATGGAATGAGCGGAAACCGTTATCTGCCATGGTATTTTCTGGCGAAGCTTTCTGAGAAGGTTCTCTGCTTTGGCGTAAAGGTCCGTCCTTCTGCTATGTGCTGCTGGCAGGTGGATACCAAAGGAATTACTTTGTTTCTGGATGTTCGCTGCGGAAATACAGGAGTACAGCTGAAAGGAAGAAAGCTGTGTGCCGCACAGATCGTCTGCATGGAAGCAGAAGGAGCAGATACTTTTGAAACTGCACAGAAATTCTGTGAAAAAATGTGTACAGATCCGATCTTCCCAGAGTTTCCGGTATATGGAAGCAATAACTGGTATTATGCTTACGGTGACAGCTCCGAAGAGGAGATCTTAAGTGATACCGATTATATCCTGAAACTGACCGAAGGTGTAAAAAATCCTCCGTTCATGGTCATTGATGACTGCTGGCAGGAGCATCACCGCCTGGATGAATACAACGGTGGACCCTGGACAAAAGGCAATGCCAGATTTCCGGATATGAAAGGTCTTGCAGACAAGCTGGAGAAAAAAGGTGTCCGCCCGGGTATCTGGGTCCGTCTGCTTCTTAATGAAGATGAGAATATCCCGGATGAGTGGAGAATTTCCTATAATGACTGTCTCGATCCGTCCCACCCGGATGCACTGGAATATATCCGTAAAGATATCGAGAGAATCTGTGATTGGGGATACACGCTGATCAAGCATGATTTTTCTACCTTTGATCTCTTTGGAAAATGGGGATTTGAGGCGAATTTAAGAGACAATTCCATGGAGAAATGGCATTTTTATGATCAGACCAAAACCAGCGCAGAAATCGTAAAAATGCTTTATCAGGAGATTTATGATGCTTCCCGGAGCAACAACGCAGTGATCATCGGCTGCAATACCATCGGACATCTCGGCGCAGGCCTGATGCATCTGAACCGGACCGGTGACGATACCAGCGGACGTATCTGGGAGCGTACTAGACGAATGGGCGTAAATACGCTGGCATTCCGTCTTCCGCAGCACAATACGTTTTACCATATTGATGCAGACTGTGTCGGTATTTTCGGAATGATTCCATGGGAGAAAAATCGTCAGTGGGCAGACGTTCTTGCAAAAAGCGGTACACCACTGTTTGTATCCGCAAAACCTGGAGTTTTGAATCCGGAGGAATTTGAGGAGCTGCATCAGATCATGCTGCGTGCATCAGAACAGGAAGAGCATTTTGTTCCGCTTGACTGGGAAGAAATCGACTGCCCGGAGGTATGGGGAGAAAACGGCGAAACTATCACTTATGACTGGTTTGACAACGAAGGTCCGACCATGGATGCTACGGTGGAATACTATAATGCCAAGGTAGTTGTTCCGTAAATCAGGAAAAGTGGTTCAGCAATCCAGAAGATCCTCGGCATGATGATATTTTTCCCGGTATTCCCGTGGCGTCATGCCGGTTTCTTTTTTGAAGGCACGGGAGAAGGCAAATGGATTTTGATATCCGCAGGAGAACGCCACGCTGGAGACAGGGATATCCGTGACGGTCAGAAGCTCCCGGGCGTTGATGATCTTGGCTGAAGTCAGGAATGCTTGGGGTGTGGTTCCAAGATGTTTTTTAAAAAGTCCGTAAAGGTGGCTGCGGCTGATATGGAGATAGTCAGCAACATCTGTCACAGTGATATTCTGCAGCGGACTTTTTTTGATGTAATCAACAGCCTGTGTGATGTAAAAATTCTCATTGGATTCCATGGTCGTGTAGGAAGCATGAAATTCTTCCTCCAGCATGGCGATGATCCGGTAAAGACCACTCTGGATATAGGCTTCACTGGAGGGCGTCAGCTGCGGGTGAGTCATCATTTCAAGAATGGTTTCCTGATAGGGAAGAACCGAATTTAGCTGCTGGACCGGAGTTTCTTCAGTAAGATGACAGTGTTCACAAAGTATGGGAGCATTTTCTCCATTGAAGCAGATCCAGATGTAAGTCCAGGGATCAGAAGGTTCCGCTTTGTAGAGAGAACTGGTCATAGGAGGAATGAAAAAGCACTGTCCGGCTTTCAAGGTATATTTCCGGTTGTTCATATAGAAATATCCCTGCCCGCTCAGCACAAAGTGAATGGTGTAATACCGCCGTACACCTGGACCATAGGACTGTTCCGGTGTACATTTTTCCCAGCCGCAGGAAATAAGATGAAGTTCTTTTGACGAAGTCTGGCGGTTCATGACCTGCTTGTTTTTCATGAGAGTTTTCTGCCTTTCGATATATGGTTATTATAAGTAATATCAGTTTAAAATATTTGATCTGAGGTGTAAAGAACAAAGATGAACTGATAGGACAAAAGACAGTTGCCGTGCAATAAACGTGCGGCAGCTGTTTTTTATATCCTGGCGTTGTCTTGACACTTGTAAAAGAAAAAGGTTTACCGCCAGGAAAAATATCGTTATAATAGGAGAAACGCAGTTTTTCTGCGGCAAAAATATAACGGTCCGGGAGATATCTGTGTCAGAAATATTGCTTATCCGGTGATATATCAGATGATATGAGGAATTTTCCGGTATGCAATAAGAAGGGAGAAAGATATGGCATATTTAGGTGAAGAAATCAAAAAACTTGGTTTTGGCCTTATGAGACTTCCGCAGAAATCAGAAGGTGTGATCGATGTGGAGCAGACCAAAGTCATGGTGGACAAATTTATGGAAGCCGGATTTACATATTTTGATACAGCATGGGCTTATGCAGGAAGCGAAGATGCTATCCGCGAAGCGCTGGTAGAGCGTTATCCGAGAGAAAAATATCAGCTAGCCACCAAGATGGCAGCCTGGATCAACTGCAAGACAAGAGATGAAGCTCTTGCACAGTTTAAAACATCTCTGGAGAGAACAAAGGCAGGATATTTCGACTTTTATCTTCTCCACAATCTTGGAGAGCACAGAACAAAATATTTTGATGAGTACGGTTTATGGGACTGGATCCATGAACAGAAGGAAGCCGGTCTGATCAGACATGCAGGATTTTCGTTCCACTCCACACCGGAGGAGCTGGATGCACTTCTCACTGCACATCCGGAAATGGAATTTGTACAGCTGCAGATCAATTACGCAGACTGGGAAAATCCGGTGATCCAGTCAAGAGCCTGCTACGAGGTAGCCAGAAAACATGGAAAACCGGTCATTATCATGGAACCTGTAAAAGGCGGCATGCTTGCAACTCCGCCGGAAGCAGTGGAAAAGCTTCTGAAGGAAGCAGAGCCGGAAGCATCCACAGCATCCTGGGCGATCCGTTTTGCGGCAAATCTGGAAGGCGTGATCACCGTACTTTCCGGAATGAGCAATGTTGCACAGATGGAGGATAACCTTTCCTTTATGAAGGATTTCAATGGCCTTACTGACAGTGAGAAGGAGACTCTTGATAAGGCAAGAGAGGCTATGAGCAAAATTCCTCTGATCCCATGTACAACCTGTAACTACTGTGCAAAGGTCTGTCCGATGGAAATCGGAATTTCCGGTTCTTTTACAGCAATGAATTATCTGACATTGTACGGAAATAAAGCCGCCGCAGCGCATCAGGAAGACTGGCTGGTAGTCAGTCATGGCAGAAAGCGTGCAGATGAATGTGTAAAATGCGGACAGTGCGAGGAAGTATGTCCGCAGCATATTTCCATCCGCGAGGAACTTGAGAAAGTAAGCGAGGCTTTTTGCAAATAAAGGAACTGATCCGGCAGGAAGCGGATCAGGGTAAGGAGAGAGTTTAAAAATGGAAAAATTCAAAGCATTTCTGAAACGAAAGGATATTGAGATCTCTCTGAAGAGATATGGTATCGATGCACTGGGAGCTATGGCACAGGGACTTTTCTGTTCCCTGCTGATCGGTACGATCATCAACACCATTGGCACACAGTTTCACATTCCGTTTCTGACTATGGCAGTTGCCACAGTCAATGATACCCAGTACACAGTAGGTTCTCTGGCATCTGCCATGAGCGGCCCTGCCATGGCAGTAGCTATCGGTTACGCCTTGCATTGCCCGCCGCTGGTATTGTTTTCGTTGATCACTGTTGGATTTGCCTCCAACGCACTTGGCGGAGCAGGCGGTCCTCTGGCTGTACTGTTTGTTGCCATTGTTGCAGCTGAGATCGGTAAGGCAGTTTCAAAGGAAACAAAGATCGATATCCTTGTAACGCCTCTTGTAACCATCGGTGTGGGCGTAGGTCTTTCCGCATGGTGGGCACCGGCCCTTGGAAAAGCTGCTATGAAGGTAGGAAGCGTGATCATGTGGGCAACAGATCTGCAGCCATTCTTTATGGGAATCCTGGTTTCTGTATTTGTTGGAATCGCACTGACGCTGCCGATCTCTTCTGCTGCGATCTGCGCGGCTCTGGGACTTACCGGACTGGCAGGCGGCGCTGCAGTAGCGGGCTGCTGTGCGCAGATGGTAGGTTTTGCGGTCATGTCCTTCAGGGAAAACAAATGGGGTGGTCTTGTCTCTCAGGGAATCGGAACTTCCATGCTCCAGATGGGAAATATCGTCAGAAATCCAAGAATCTGGATCGCTCCGATCGTAACATCTGCTATCACAGGACCTATTGCAACCTGCTTGTTCAGGCTTCAGATGAACGGAACTGCTGTATCCTCAGGAATGGGTACCTGCGGTTTTGTAGGTCAGATCGGTGTGTATACAGGATGGATGAATGATATTGCAGAAGGAACCAAGACAGCTGTTACAGCTATGGACTGGGCAGGACTTTTTCTGATCTCTTTTATTCTCCCGGCAGTTCTCTGCCCGTTGATCAATATGTTTGTACGTAAGCTCGGATGGGTGAAAGATGGAGATATGACGCTGTCATAAGCTATATCAGATCTTACTTTAAAATCAAAAAAGAGTATCACAGGAACTCATTGATAGTGATGAGCTTTGTGATACTCTTTTATTTTAACTTTTATGCTACATGTGATCCGGTGGCATTACTCCGTTCCAGTCCACAGGCCTTTGCATATTCATGGAGTTTCTCTTTTGCGGAATAATTCAGATCCTGAGGAACTTGGATCTGAATGGTTACATACTGATCACCGCGGACGGAAGGGTTCTTCATGGAAACAATGCCTTTTCCTCTCAGGCGGATCTTGGAACCGGACTGCATACCTTCCCTGATCTTACAGATAACATTTCCGTAAAGGGTGGGAACGGTGGCTTCACCGCCGAAAACAGCGGTTGTGTAAGGAATAGAAATGGTGGTATAAACATCCGATCCCTTTCGTTCATAGCCAGGACGTGTTCCTACGGTAACCTTCAGAAGAAGGTCACCAGGCTCACCGCCGCCGGTTCCGGGCATGCCTTTTCCTTTCAGACGGATACTCTTGCCGGTATCAATACCTGCCGGAATATGAATCTGAAGTGTCTGCGGTGCACCGGAGCTTCCGTCCGGACCGGACAGAGAGATCCTTTTATCTGCACCAAAAGCTGCCTCATCAAAGGTAACGTTGATGCTGGCCTTCACATCAGAGCCTTTTTGCGGAAAATCCTGTTGATGGAATCCGCCGAAGCCGTTGCCACTGTGAAAGCCACTTCCGCCAAATCCACTATGAAAGCCGCCACCGTTACCGGTGAAATGCTCATATGTGCCATTGCTACCGAAACCGTGGCTGCCGTGGAACATATTTCCGAAGATATCACCAAAAATATCGTCCATATTTTCACCGTTAAAATGAAATTCCTGATAGCTGCCATTGCCGCCACCCTGGAATCCGCCGAATCCACCGGCACCTGCGCCGGCTCCAGGATCAGCTCCTGCTTCAAATGCGGCATGACCAAACTGATCATACATTTTTTTCTTCTTTGGATCACTTAAGACATCGTAGGCTTCGTTTACTTCTTTAAATTTATCTGCGGCATCTGCATTACCGGCGTTTGTATCCGGATGATATTTTTTGGCCAGTTTACGATAGGCTTTTTTTATTGTTTTTTCATCTGCGTTCCGGTCAATGCCCAGAACATCGTAATAATCTCTTTTTACTGCCATGGTATTCACCTTCCCTTATATTATAGTCTGCAGCGTCCCGGATGATCGATCTGTCCTCTCAGAGGACAGATCTCCCGGACTGTCATATATTGAACGTATGCGTATAAAATTCCCCGGGAAAAATCCCGGGGGCATTACTTTTATCTTGTTCTACATGTAATATAACACTGCTAATTAAAAGTGTCAATACCTGCATTGTGAAAAAGAACATTTTGGACTGAAATAAGAGATATGATTCTTACAGCTATCAGCTAAAAATATGATATAATACTACCATAAATTCCGGTGCGGTCTGCTCAGTAAATAAAAAACAGAGAGAGCAGCAGATCAGAGAAAGATCCAAAAAAGAAAAGGAGGCGTATAATATGAGAAAAAGAACTCTTCTGTCCCATATAAAGGCAGTAAAAAGGCTGGTACTTCTGACACTTATACTGGCAGCAGCTTTTCCGGCGACGATCCGGGAGACAAAGGCAGCAGCAGGAACCACTTTTAAAGTCAAAGTCACAGATGGATACCTGGCTCTTCGGAGTGAGAAGGCTTTTGACAAAGGCAATGAGATCGGACAGCTGAATACAGGAGATCTTGTGGAAGTTACAAATCGGAAGGACGCTACTTACTGGTATGCATACGTGCCAAGACTGGATAAATCCGGCTATCTGGACAAAAACTATATCCAGATAGCAGAGAACGCCACAGCTTCCAACGATTCCTGGACAGTAAAGGTAAAAAAAGGCTATCTGGCTCTTCGAAGTACCGCAGCTTACAATGACAGTAACGAGATCGGACGTCTGAATACCGGAGATGTCGTTCTTGTAAAGGACAGCAGTGATTCTACTTACTGGTACGTATATGCTCCGGGGCTTGATAAATCCGGATATGTGGATAACCGGTATATTTACAACAGTGGTCTGTGGACAGTTAAAGTAGAAACTGGTTATCTTGCCCTTCGCAACAAGGCAGCCTATAATGAAAGCAATGAGATCGGACAGCTGAATACCGGTGACACGGTTCAGGTGAAGGACACCAGCAACGATCAGTACTGGTATGTATATGTTCCGCAGCTGGATAAGACCGGTTATGTTGATAGGAACTATCTTACCGGAGGCTCAGGTACAACAACTCCATCCATGACTGTTAAAGTGGAAAGCGGCTATCTGGCTCTGCGCAGTACAAAGGCGTATGACAAGGACAATGAGATCGCCCAGCTGAATAACGGAGATACGGTAGAAGTCATTGAGAAGAAAGACAGTACTTACTGGTATGTATATGTTCCGAAGCTTGGAAAAGAAGGATATGTAGATAAGAACTACCTTAAATAAAAAGATAAAGGATGCTTGTTGCCGGATCTGCCTGAAGAGGAACAGAAAGCCGGAACAAGAAACGGGGAGGCAGAAAGATGACTCTGGCACAGCTCAGATATACCATAGCAATTGCAAAAGCCGGATCTATGAACGAGGCAGCAAAAAGCCTTTATATTTCTCAGCCCAGTCTTTCCACGGCAATCCGGGAGCTGGAAGCAGAAACCGGTGTTGAGATCTTCCGAAGAACGAACCGAGGAATCGCCGTAACGCCTGCAGGCGAAGAATTTCTGGGGTATGCAAGGCAGGTGGTGGAACAGTACGAACTGATGGAAGCCAAATATATTTCCAAGGAACAGTCACGCAAAAAATTCAGTGTTTCCATGCAGCATTATACCTTTGCAGTTAATGCCTTTGTGGAGCTGGTAAAGCAATTCGGCATGGATGAGTACGAATTTGCGGTCCACGAGACCAAGACGCATCAGGTCATCGAGGATGTCCGTAATTTCAAGAGTGAGATCGGGATCCTCTACGTAAATGATTTTAACCGTAAGGTACTTACAAAAATGTTTCACGAGTATGGTCTGGAGTTTCACGAACTTCTTAACTGTCGGATCTACGTTTATATGTGGAAGGGGCATCCTCTGGCGAAGCGTGAGAAGATCACGCTGGAAGAACTGAAGGAATATCCGTGTCTGTCCTTTGAACAGGGAGGAAATAACTCTTTTTATTTTGCTGAGGAGGTTTTGAGCACCTATGAATACAAACGGCTGATCAAAGCCGATGACAGGGCTACTATGCTGAACCTGATGGTAGGACTGAATGGATATACCTTATGCTCCGGTATTATCTGTGAGGATCTTAATGGTTCCGATTACTGTGCTGTGAAGCTGGATTCCGATGAGATCATGACAATCGGTTATGTTGCCAGAAAGGGTGTTAACATCAGTGTCCTTGGGAAAAAATATCTGGAGGAGATTTCCAGATATAAGGATAAAGCACTGAAATAAGAGAAAATAAAATCTGACAGATCACTACCGGAGAAGACGGGAAAGGCTTTTGGTATTTATGATACCGGAGGGTTGTTTCCCTGTGTATTCTCAGATACGTAGCGATGCGTATCATGCAGGAATCTGTCAGATCTTTATTTACATTAAAAGTTTTTGGCAGCGGAAATTTTATTCTGCAAGCCGATCACACACGGATCACAAAACCATCCTTACGCGGTTTGGCTGTTGGATACTCACAGTCACGGTATCCAAGAACACAGTGGCCCACGCCGATATATTCCTCCGGAACACCCCACTGCTTCTTCAGCTCTTTTCCTTCCTCGGAGTCAAAAACTTCTCTTGCACGGTGAATCCAGCAGGAGTCCACGCCGAGAGCATGTGCGGCATTCATGAGATTTCCCATCACAAGACTTCCGTTTTCCACACAGGTGCCCATTTTGCTGTCGGAAAAGACAATGATCACAGTTGGGGCGCCGTAGAACGGATCTGAGGTGCTGCCCATAACAGCTGCGTTCATTTTGGAAAGCCTTGCAACCAGCTCCGGATCCTGTGTCACTACCATAAGAGTGCTCTGCTGTCCCATGCCGCTGGGGGAATATTCTCCCGCTTCCAGGATCGTATCCAGAGTTTCTTTCGGAACAAGCTCTTTTTTGTAGGCGCGGATGCTTCTGCGTTCTAACAGGTTTTTGATGCTTTCATTCATGATCATTACCTCCTGATGTTAAATTTTGTTGAAAATATTTTCTGCAAAAGAAAGTAAATTTCTTTTTATTCTGATAAAAACCATTATAACGCAGATGATTATAGTTTCCAATAGATAGAAGGATATAACTTTACAATTTATAAAGAAATATTATATAATCTGGTTATGATATTCCTGCGGCGGATGCGGGAGAATTTCGGGTGGAGATACAGAGACAGAATAGTTAAGACAGAAAATATGAGGTGCCAGATGGAAAAGATTCGGAAACATTTTTATTTTTCAGGAAGAGTACAGGGAGTAGGCTTTCGTTACCGTTCCTATTATATTGCACAGTCCATGGGACTGACCGGCTGGGTACGGAATCTCTGGGATGATCGTGTGGAAATGGAAGTACAGGGAACCAGAGAAGAAATCCGGGAGATGGTAGAACGCCTTTCTCAGCAGAGCTTTGTGGAGATCGAGGGGATTGAAGAGAGGGAAATTCCATTGGAGGAGGAGTTTGGCTTTCATGTGAGAGGATAGTGAAATGGCCGGTTCATTCCAGCTCCAGTGCCAGATACAACAGAACAGCGTCCCGGAATTTTCGGGGATTGAGACCACATTTTTTATAAATGTGGTTTAATTTATATTGAAGAGTATTTTTGTGGAGAAAAAGCTTCTCTGCGGCATCAGCCAGAGACATTTCCAGGGAAAAATAAGTTCGCAGAAGGTTCTTTTCATCCGGGGACAGCTGATAACCAAACAGCAGAACAGTTATTTGGCTACAGAGCTGCGCAGAGAATATCCGCCTGACACGTAAAGGAACATTTCACGTTTCCGGTACACGGAATGATAGAACGGAGAGTACGGATATCAGTTTTACATAAAAATTATACAGGAGGAAAATAAAATGAAGGTAGTAACAGCGATCGATTCTTTTAAGGGCAGTATGACATCCATGGAGGCAGGCTTTGCAGCTACTGAAGGTATCCATCGTGTGGATGCGGACGCAGAAGTTCAGGTAAGACCACTGGCAGACGGTGGAGAGGGAACCGTGGAAGCCCTTGTCGCAGGAATGAACGGAAAAACAGAGCACGTAAAGGTTACGGGGCCTCTTGGCGAGCCGGTGATCTGTGAGTATGGCATCATCGAAAGCACAAAGACCGCAGTGATCGAAATGGCTGGTGCAGCAGGGATCACGCAGGTGCCGTACGAAAAAAGAAATCCTCTTTATACCACAACCTACGGTGTCGGTGAGGTGATCAAGGACGCCATCGAAAAAGGCTGCCGCAGATTTATTGTGGGTATCGGCGGAAGCGCCACCAATGACGGTGGTGTGGGAATGCTTCAGGCACTTGGCTATGCATTTCTAGATAAAGACGGAAAGCAGGTCCTTCCGGGAGCAAGGGGCCTGAAAGACATCACAGAGATCACAGCTGCCTATGTGATCCCGGAGCTTGCAGAATGTAAATTTCGTGTTGCCTGCGATGTCACAAATCCTCTTTGCGGAGAGCTTGGATGCAGTTCCATCTACGGACCGCAGAAGGGTGCTACGCCGGAGATGATCCAGGACATGGATCAGTGGCTGGGTGCTTACGCAGAGCTTGCAAAGGAGCGTTTTCCGAAAGCAGATCCAAAGTATCCGGGAACAGGTGCTGCCGGCGGAATGGGATTTGCATTCCTGACCTTTACCGATGCAGTCCTGGAATCCGGGATCAACATCGTGCTGGATGAGACAAAACTTGAGGACTACATCAAAGACGCGGATCTTGTGATCACAGGTGAGGGACGTATGGATGGACAGACAGCCATGGGAAAAGCGCCGGTAGGTGTTGCAAAGCTTGCAAAGAAATATGGCAAAAAAGTGATCGCCTTTGCAGGTGCCGTACAGCGTGACGCAAGAGCCTGCAACGATGCAGGGATCGATGCCTTTTTCCCGATCCTCCGCGGAGTGGTAACTCTGGAGGAGGCCATGAAAAATGAGAATGCAAAGCAGAATCTGGCAGATACTACAGAGCAGGTTATCAGACTGATGAAATAAATAAAAGGCATATGATTCGTAAATTTCAGGATTCCTGCAGAAATACAGAGCGTGAGTGTCTGATCTGCTGTAAGAATAAATTTGGTGAAAGACGCTGCGAAGACATTGGATGATAATACAAAAAAGACAGGCCACCTCAGAAGCCTGTCTTTTTTGTGGTTTATAATTTGTAAAAATAAGGGAGCTGTAACCGGATTAAATCAATTTATGGGGATTTCAGTCTTATCCTTCGATCGGCTCAAAATCCACAGCGCCATGCTTGCACAGCGGGCAGATGATATCTTCCGGAAGTTCATCGCCTTCATAGATGTATCCGCAGACTTTGCATACCCAGCCTTTTTTGCCTTCGGTCTGTGGCTTTGGCTTTACATGTTTCTGGTAGTAGGTGTAAGTCATGGTATCCTGATCGCTCATGACACGGGCCTCTGTGACGCTGCAGATGAACATTCCGTGAGTGCCGAGATCCACATAGTTTTCTACCTTCAGGGACATGAAAGCATTGATATATTTGTCCAGGAATACCAGGCCGTTGTCGGAGTGGTTTACTTTCTGTCCGGCAAATTTATCGGTGCTTCTGCCGGACTGGAAGCCGAACTGCTCAAAAACAGAGAACGGAGCATCTGTGGACAGGCAGTTTACGTTCATGATACCGGTCTGCTGGATCACGTGGTGAGAGTAGTTTGCCTTGTTGATGTTGACAGCCACGCGATATGGGTTGTCGGTAAGCTGTGTAACGGTATTGACGATCAGACCGTTGTCCTTTTTGCCATCGTTGGAGGTTACCACATAGAGGCCGTAACCGATGCGGAACAGAGCAGTCATATCATTCTTGTTGGCAAGATCATCGCTTTTTGCAATGTATTCCTGGCAGAGCTCATCAGCCATAGCTTCCATCTGCCTGCGGTTTTCTTCATTTACTGCAGACATGATCTTAACTGTGGTATTCAGCCAGCTGATCTTTTTGCATTTGGAAAGCATTTCTTTCATAACCTTCGCTGCCAGCGGTGCCCAGGTTCCGTTTTCAATCAGTCCTACCGTGCGGTTCTGGAAGTTGTGCTCTGTCAGACGGGTAATAAAGTCGTTCATAAACGGATAGATGCCTGCATTATATGTGGTGGTTGCGAGAACCAGCTTGGAGTAACGGAAAGCATCGCTCAGTGCCTGGGACATATCGTCTCTTGCAAGATCATAGACAACAACGTTTGGACATCCTTTGCTGCGGAATTTATCGGCCAACTGCTGAACGGCCATTTTTGTATGACCGTATACAGAAGTGTAGGCGATCACGATTCCGTCATCCTCCGGTGTGTAGGAAGACCAGGTATCATAGAGGCTAATATAATGTCCAAGATCTTCAGTAAGAACCGGTCCGTGGAGTGGGCAGATGGTCTGGATATCCAGAGCTGCGGCTACTTTCAGAAGATTCTGCACCTGCACACCATATTTTCCAACGATGCCGATATAGTATCTTCTTGCCTCATCGTCCCATGGTTCCTCTGCATCCAGGGCGCCGAATTTTCCGAAGCCGTCTGCGGAAAAAAGAACCTTTTCTGTGCTGTCATAAGTGACCATAACCTCCGGCCAGTGAACCATCGGTGCAAATACAAAAGTCAGATCGTGTTTTCCAAGGGAAAGGGTTCCGCCGTTATCTACGATGATCTGATGACCTTCCAGATCCAGGTCAAAGAAGTTCTGCATCATGGCGAAGGCTTTTTTGTTGGAAACAACGATGGTGTCCGGATAAGCCTTCAGGAAGTTTGCGATGTTGGCTGCGTGATCCGGTTCCATATGCTGTACGATCAGATAATCCGGTTTCCGGTCGCCCAGAACTTTCT
>OGOS01001096.1_pt1 | contig 18519 bp, 19 predicted proteins | sample 1552701 | NCBI WGS metagenome assembly OGOS01 (sample SAMEA2580128, study PRJEB22360) | human gut metagenome | biome: human gut; feature: human-associated habitat; material: faeces | place: Denmark | collected 2008/2010
TCGCCCGCGAGAGCGCTTAAAAGGCGGAGAGGGGCTTCTCGCGACTGACGTGGCCGCGACCGTCGAGTTCACGCCCGAAGCTGCCGAGGGTACCCAGACGGTAGAGCTCTCATTCGATTCCTCCGGCCTCGGCGGTCACCGCCTGGTGGTGTTCGAGAAGCTGCTCGACGCCGAAGGCACCGTCCTCGCGGTGCACGAGGATATCGAGGACGAGGGCCAGTCCGTCACGGTCGTCGAGATCGGCACCACGCTCGTCGACGCCGCCGACGGCGACCACATGGTCGAGAACGGGACGGTCACCGTCGTGGATACCGTCGAGTACAAGGGGCTCGTCGCAGGAGAAACCTATACTGCCCACGGCACCATCATGGACAAGGCGACTGGCATGCCCCTTGAGGACTCGGAAGGCAATCCGGTGACCTCAACCGCGGAGTTCGTGGCGGAAAGTTCTGAGGGAACCGTAGAGATCACCTTCGAGTTCGATGCTTCCCAGCTCGAGGAGGGCGCCTCCCTCGTGGCGTTCGAGGAGGTGCTCGACGTGAACGGGAACGTCATCGCGGTACATCAGGACCTCGAGGACGAGGGGCAGACCGTGGTCGTCGACAACCCCGAGACTCTCGGCACCCCCTACGACAAGACGGGAGGCGACCTGCTTCCCGTATGGGTTCTGATCAGCGCCTTGATCCTCTGCGGCGGCGCTGCGGGCGCATACGCGCTTCGCGGCCGCATCCGTCGAAACGCATCAGTTGGCGAGGGATCCACTGACGAGGGTCCCGAGAAGTAGCCGGGTCCCGGTCGATCGAAGAGGGCGGGGCGGCGATGAGCCTCCCCGCCCGTCTTCCTGGAGGTTCAAGTGAGCACAAATATCAAGCAGCGATTTGCAATCATGGTGGCGGTGACAGCGCTGGTCGGTGCTGCGGCGTTGGGGTTGTGGCTCTTCAGCATCCATGACAGGGCGGCAGATGTAGACCCCTCTCCTATCTCGGCAGATGCTTCGGGAAGCGATGCGGCATCCGATGGCGCCCCGACGGTCGACTGGGAATTCTGGCTGTCGGTGAACCCCGACATCGTGGCGTGGGTGAGCGTCCCGGGGACTGATATTGACTATCCGGTGGTACAGGCGAGCGCCGACGATCCGACCTTCTACCTCGACCACGACGTCTACCGCTGCTGGAACCCCTACGGATGCCCCTACCTCGACGCCGGCTGCGCGGGGCGGGGAATCGACAGCCCGCTCGCTCTCATGTTCGGCCACCACATGAACGACGGCAGCATGTTCTCGGCATTCGCGAACTACTCGGACAGGGGGTTCGCGCAGGAGCATCAGGAGATTCTCCTGCAGACACCCGAGAGGGACATTCGCCTGAACGTCATCGCGGCGGACGTCGTGGATTCGAACGCTGAGCACAAGCGCCTGGAGTTCGCCGACGACGGAGAGCTCGGCTTTTGGCTCGAGAGGCTGCTGGCCGAAGCGGACGTCGTGCTCGACGTCGACGTTGAGGCGGATAGCGTCAAGGCGTTCTGCACCTGCAGCTACGGCAGGTGGAACGGGCACGAGAGGACGATAGTGTATGCGCGGGAGGAGGTGGTGTGATGCAATCGACCATATGCTTCTTCATCGGCATGGCGATGATGGCGTGCGCGATCGTGGGGTACGCCTGCATTCGGGTGGGCGCCATGAGCGAACGTGAGGAAATGCTCGCCGAGGGCAAGCGGGAACCCTAGGCTGCTTTCGGCAAAAAAATAGGGCAGAAACGCTTTCGCGATCCCGCCCCGCAAACCCGAAGGTTTCTGTCTGGCTATAATTATCGTGATTGCGGCCCGTTTGTCAAATCGAGCATATAGGATTTACCAGTATCACCGTTGGCTCAGCCATGCCTGGAAGACCTTTGACAGAAAGTCGTATGCCGAGATGATAGTCGTGTTCCCCCTGTACCAATCCGAGTTCTCCTCTGCACGTTGCCTAAATGCCAGGAATCCGTCGTATGCTCTCGCCTGCCTTTCTCGGGTGACGAAACGGTTGCAGGCATAGGCGAGCACCGTCGTCTGGAGCACTCGCGGATTGCGCATCTTGGATCGTCTCAGGCGCTTCGAGACACCTGCGTCGCCGAGCGCTTTCGCGACCGATGCGGGGTATCTCGTCGACGTGGCCGAGGAGATACCCAAGCCGTTGATGACGGCGCTCGAATGGGCAGCGGCGTTCCTGAGCGAATTCGCTCGCCTGAGAAGGTAATGGTCATCTCTCATTTCCGTATCGCCCCATCGGTTTGCGCAGAAGAGGTAGAAGCTGGCAAACGCGCCGAACGACGACAGCTCCAGGAACACCCATGCCGGCATCTCGTCTAGCGGATAGCGCTCGACGAGCGGTCCGAGGTAGGCGTCGTTCTCCAAGCGCGAGATCTCGCCTTCGCGCCTGTTGCGCTCGGCGTGGTTGAGGTGCGTGAGGTAGTCGGCGAGGACGGAGTAGCCGTCCTCGTTGCGATTGTCGGTTATTTTCTCGACGAGTTTTGTCTTGGCGGCGTTCTCCACGTCGAGTGTGAGCGGCAGCAGGAACCTGCGCAGTTCCTGGTCTATCCCCGCGAGGTCGACCAGTTGCCCGAAGTCGAGCCCGGCATACTCGCCGTCGTGCTTGCCGCCCACCCGTTTGGGAAAGAGCACGCGGTACGCCGCGAGGCGGAAGTAGTGGTCCTGCTCGGAGAGGATGCGAGAGGCCTCTCCCTCGTCGCACAGCTCGAAGGTCACGCCCTTGGACTTCAGGTGCTCTATCTGCTCCTCGACGGTGAGCTTGGGCTTTCTTTTATTATCTTCTGCGATTTCGTTCATAGCTTCGATCTTTCGTGCTTGGATAGGGATCGGTCTCGAGGGACGGAATGCGCGCCGTTTCTCAATTATCCTTCTTTTCGCATGCAATTGCGCGTGAAACGGCGATTGGAAGGTGCGCCTTGCCTACATGAACCGGAACACCGCCTTGAACATCCAGCGGACGAACGCCCCGATTCCCCTGAACACCGCTTTAATCATTTCCGAATCCTTCCATCCAATCGTCTTCCATGTCGTCTGCTGGCACCTCCTGTGCCGCTTCGGCCTCGACCGCCCTTTCGAGTGTAAGCGGAGTGACGCCGACCGCCTCCGCCATGAGCGCCTGGCTTGCCGCCAGCCTCTCGTCGTCGTTCGCCAGGTAGCCGCTCAGCCTCACGATGCGGCTGGCGAGCGACCCTCCGGGCCCAACGAAGAGGGCGCAAGCGCGATCTACCCTGGCGACGTCCACGAGCTCGCCGAAGAGCCTCGCGAGCACCGTCGAGCCGTCCAGGGTGACGCTCTCGATTCCGGCGGCCTCTCTCGGGGTGGCGAGCTGGAACCTCCAGCCCTTCTCGCGCCTCGCCTCGGGGGCCTCTCCGCCGTCTGTCCGGTAGGCCTCGTTCGCGGCGTAGCAGTGCGCCGTGAGCCAGAGGCCCTTCTTCTCGACGTCTGCGTAGTCGAGCGTAAGATCGGCGAGCATGCTCTTGCCCGAGAACGGCTGCGCCTCGGTGAAACGGTCGGTGTCGAACGCCTCGATGCGCCCGCGGTAGGCGACCTCCACCCTCATCGGAGCTCCCTCCTTTCTCGCCGCCGTTCCTGCTGTGCCTGCGTCTCGCGGCTACGCGGTTTCGCGTCGCCGCGCCTGACGGGCGCTTCCTCGCCCTGCGGCTGCCTTTGCCGCCTTGTCTGCGCGGTTTCGGGCAGGAGCCTGTTCGCCGCCGCGTATGCGCGCACCTCGCGCAGCGCTTCCGCCCGTTCGGCGGAATCGCCGTCGGCGCGGCCTTCGAGCCTTTCGATCCTCCTGTCGAGGTCTGCCAGGCTGTGCGCGTTCGCGGACATGAACGCCTCTATCGCGCCGGCGAGACGTTCCAGCTCCGACAGGTCGTTCAGCTCGATGGCGCTTTCGGCTTCGGAGAGTATCCGTCGGGATGCCGCCGGGGCTGGGTGCCAGGCGGCGATCCTGTCGAAGCGCCGCCTGAGCGCCTCCTGGCCGAAGGAGAGCCCCAGCTTCTCGCCTCCGATGCGCCAGGTGGGGTGGTCTGAAAGCGAGTAGATCCAGTCACGTCGCCACGACTTCTCCGAGTTCTGCGAAACATCCACTTCGAGCGCCTCGAGCACGGCCATGAACTCGTCCTCGTTGCGGGCGAGCGCCTTGGCCACCGTGACCCGGTTGCGGATGTCTGCGACCCACGAGTAGCCACCCTCTTTCTGGATCTCCCGCTCGGCGCGCCGCATGTATACGCTCTGCAGCGTCGCGGGCGTCGCCTTGCGCGTCTGCCCCTCGTCCTCCTCCCTCACGGTGTCGTTGCGCATGAAGCGATATCCGCGTTCCTCTGCGAGATCCTGAAGGCTGCGGTTGAGCTCCAGCGGGTCGGGGGTCTGCAGCCTGCGTTCGGTGGCGAGGTTGGTGTTGTTGACGACGATGTGGGCGTGGGGGATCCTGCGCTCGTTGTCGTCGTGCAGGACAATCGCCGCCTCGAAGTCGGCGAAGTGCCTGAGCGCCCAGGCGCTCGCGAGCTCCGCCACCTGGTCTGCGGTCAAGCCGTCTTGAGGATCGGGCGACATGACGAAATGCTTGAAGGTCCTCGCCGGCTTGCCCCGATACGGGGTGTCGTTGCCGCAGGCGCGCCTCGTCGCGTCCATCGAGTCCGCCCAGTCGAACCCGGCCGGGGCGGCCGAGACGTCCTCGAAGGCGCGCTCCTCCTGCCATGCGAAGTTCATGACCATGATCCCGAGGGCGCGCCCTCCCTTCTCGAGGTAGTGCTTTATGCCGGCGCATCCCGTGTGGCCGGCTATGGGCTTCAGCAGCGGCATGCTAGTCTCCGCCCACTATGGCACGGCCTTCGAGCGAGGCGAGCTCGCCCGCCATCTCGCAGCGACCCTCGTCGACCTGCGCGAGCAGAAGCGCGCACTCGTCGAGCTTGCTGGACACCCACTCCAGGTCGCCCCTTCCGTGGTCCAGCGCGAACTTGATGGAGTTGAGGGCGTGAACGCCCTGGTTGTAGTGGTGCCCCCACCTGACGAGCTCGCGGGAGAGCCTGCGCATTGAGAGTCCGTCGAGCAGCACGCCTCCGCGCTTCGCGTTCTCGGCATCGTCCGCGACCATGCGGGCGACGTAGCGCAGGTACTCGGAGCGGGTGAGCCCCTCCTCGTCGGCGCGCTCACAGACCGCGCGGAAGTCCGCGTCGCTCACGCGGGCGGTCAGCACGTTGTCGTATCTCAAGACCTTCGTCATCTTCTCCATCCTTCGCATCCTCCGCCGCCCCGATGCGGTGGAGGCTCGGGCGGCGCTCTTTCCAGGGGCGCGGGGCATCCCCCGCATGGCGCGGGCCGGGGAGCTTGCGGCAGCTTCGCGCGCCCGGCGGCGTCGCCTCCGCTTCGGGCTCTGGGCTCCGGGGCGGGGTGCGCCGTGCGCCCAGGCCGCCATCTATCTCGTGTATACGAGATAGGCTACTTGCTGGAAACGGCGCAGGCGCCCCGCAGGGGCTCCTGCGCGGGTTCTACCTGCCTCCGAGGAGCCCTTCCGCCGTCTCGGCGATCTCTCCGAGCGCCTGCCTGTCCAGCTCGCTCGGCGGGTTTTCTTCCGTCTTCGACTCGTAGCTCCTGAGCGCGCGAAGGGCGCTTGCGAGCGCCGCCGCGGGCTTGGGCGCGGGACCCTTCGCGTCTTCTTCGGCGGCGGGCTCGGCGGTCGACTTCTTGAGGAACTCGGTCGTCTCCTTCTTGCCCAAGGGCTGCGCCCGCCATGCCGCATGGAGCCGGTCCTGCGCATCGGAATCCAGATCGGCGAGGATCCCCACGGCGTCCGCCGAGAGCGCGTCCGCGAGCGCGGCCTCGCGCCACTGGGGCGTGAGCCTCTCCTCGATCTTGCGCGCGAGAGACTCCTGGCGCTGGATGGTCTTGCCCGATACCTTGCGTCCGGTCTGCTCGGATATGATCGCCGCCTTGATGTCCTCGGTGCGCACGCCCGCAAGCCCCGGGTTCTCTGCCCTCATGCGCTCGACCTCCACGCCGAGCGCGCGGCTCGCCGCTGCACGCTCCGATACGGTGAGGCTGCGCACGAAGTAATTGGCGGCATGCAGCAGCATGACGGACTGCTCGTCGGTGATGTCGCGGATGACACGGCAGGGAATCTGAGCGTATTTCTCGTCTTCTTCGGCGAGCAGGGCGTAGGCCGCCTTGCGGCGGTGCCCGCTCACCATCTGCCAGCCCCCGTCGTCGAGCTTGCGGACGAGCGGCAGGTCGGTGAGCCCCTCCTCCTTTATGCTCCTTGCCAGCTGGGCTATGCCCGCATCGTCCATCGAGTAGGCGGCGTTGGCGGGATGGTCGGCTATCTCGCCGACGGGGATCCTCTCGACGGGGTAGTCGCTTCGGGTCGACGCGTTCCTGTCGAGCAAGCCCGAGATGGTGAAGCCGGATGCGACCGATTTAGCCATGGAGCACCTCCTCTGCGAGCCTCTCGTAGTCCTTCGCGGGGCGGCTGTCGGGCTTGAACGTCGCCACGGGCTGCCACTGCCAGCTCCCCTCGCACACCTTGGAGCTCGCGTGTATGACGGTGGCGAACTGGTTTTCGGGGAAGTAGGAGTCCAGCACTTCGGCCCCGGTCGCCTCGGCGTTGGTCATGAGGCCGGGCACGCAGGTGCGCAGTATGCGCCATGAAGGCGTGGGCACGCGCAGCGCGTCGGAGATGGACTCGATGGCGCTGACCGTGAGGGCGGTGCCGCGCATGACGGTGGAGTCGAGCTTCACCGGCACGATCACCATGCCGTCGCCCGCAGCGGCCAGGTAGGCGTTGAAGGCGAGGCGCTTCATCGTGGGGCTGCAGTCGACGATGCAGACGTCGTAGTCGCCCGCGCAGTCGTCGAGCGCGAAACGAAGACGCTGCTCGCGCAGGAGCAGCTCGTTTTGGTCGACGAGTTCTATGGTCGAGGGCACGACGGAGAGCCCGTCGGCCTCGGTTTCGAAGGCCACGTCGCCGACGGGCGCGTTCCCGTAGAGGAGCTCGACGGCTCCTCGACGCTCGGCCGTGGCGCGGTCGTAGAGCCCGAAGAAGTCCGTGGCGGACGCCTGCGGATCCAGGTCTATCAGGAGCGTCCTCAGGCCCCGCCTGGCGTAGATGGTGGCGAGGTTGACCGCAGTGGTGGTCTTTCCGACCCCGCCCTTGTAGTTCGATATCGCGAGCGTCCTCATGCTTCCTCCGTCCTCTCTGCGATTGTCGATGGCGTTTACCCCGAGTATACAGAACGGAAACGTTCTGTTAATACCGACCGTTCGCCATGGGGTGGCGGTTCGCCATGGGGCGAGCCGCCTGCAAACGGCCCCCTCCGTCCAGAGGGGGCCTGCCCAGGCGGGCCCGGAGGTCCTAGGCCTCGCCGAAGGCGTTGATGTGGTGCCTGAGCAGCGCACGGTCCTCGCCGACGACGATCATGCTGATCTTGTCGAACCTCACGCCGACCGATTCGGCGAAGTCGTTCTCGGCGAGCCAGGAGACCGCGAGCAGCTCCATCGTCTCGCGATCGTTCCTCCCGTCGCCGAAGCCGGCGCCGGAGTTCGGGCGCGCGGAGACGTCGACGAACACGAGGTCGTCGGACTCGGGGTCGCGTGCAACCAGGTCGATGGCTCCTCTCGTCTCGGGCGACTTCCACCCGGTCGCGAGCGTCTCGTAGCCGCGGACCTCGAGGAAGCGGGCTGCCGCCTTGACCGCCCTGTCCTGGAGAGTGGGATTGGTGTTCATGGTGACCTCCGTTCGGTTGGGGCGGAGCCCCTTGCCCCGCCTTGGGGCATCGGGGACGCACCGCCTGCCGCGCCCTGCAAGGGAGGAAGCGAAGGCGCGTTCCTCGCCCCATCGGGCCGTTGGTTTTCCGAAGCCCGGAGGGCGCTTTGTTTTGCCGCTTTCGCCTTTTCTCTCGGGCGGCAAAAGAAATCGGAAAAGCATCGCAACCCTTGCGGGGCGCATCGGGCGGCTGTGCGAACCTTTGATGCCCAAGGAGGAGGCAAGGAGATCCGATCGAACGGAGCCCGCCGTGCCGCGAATGCCCCCAGGAGGCTGTCTGAGGGTCGACTGCTCGGGGGAAGCCCTTGCCGGACCGCCCGGCGGAGCTAGCCCCTCGCCATCCTGAGGACCGCCGCGTCCTGCTGCGCCACGTCGTCCCCGACCGCCCCGAGCTCGTCGGCGCCGAGGTCGATGAACACGCGCGTCAGCACCTGCATGAGCTCGATGAGGCGCTCGTCGATGCCGTCGGCGCTCCTGAGCCTCCTGAGCTCGACGTAGACGGATCTCATCTGGTCGCGCAGCATCCTGTAGACCCTCACGTTCGGGCTGACGTTTATGTCGCGGCACTCGAGCCTGGAGGTTATGTAGTCCTGCTTGGTCATGCCGCTCGCCGCCACGAGGGCGTTTATCACCTCGTCCTCCTCCGGCGAGACCCGGAACGCTATCGTCTTGCTGCGCCGGCGCCCTTTGTAGTCGACGGTCGGCCTGGACATCAGGGCCTCCTTCTCTGGTCGAGCGCCGCTGCCATGTCCGACTGCTTGCTGGGGAAGAGGTGGGCGTAGCGAAGCGTCATCTCGTAGGTCTCGTGCCCCAGCCGGTCCGCTATGGCGATCGCGCTGAACCCCATCTCTATGAGGAGCGAGACATGGCTGTGGCGAAGGTCGTGGATCCGGATGGGTTCGAGCCCGCATGCGGCGCAGCCGCGCTTCATCTCGTGGTGCAGGTAGCTTTTGGTGAAGCAGAAGATGCGGCAGGCGCGCCGCTCCTCCGGGATGGATCCGAGGAAATCGGCGAGCTCGTCCGCAAGGAACTCCGGCATGACCACATCTCTCTTCGATTTGGGCGTCTTGGGCGAGGTGATGACGTCCCTCCTCCGGATCCGCTGGTAGCTCTTGGTGACGTGGATGAGGCACTTTCCAAGGTCGATGTCGTTCGGTTCGAGGGCGAGGAGCTCGCCGACCCTCAAGCCGCACCAGTACAGGATCTCGAACGCGTAGAAGCTGGCTGGCTTGTCCATCACCTCCTCGCTGAACGCGAGGTACTGCTCCTTCGTCCAGAACTTCATCTCCGACCCCTGCCGCTCGCCGATCTTGATGGTCGGGGCGGCGGGACTCTTTCCCAGGCCGTAGTACTTGACGGCGTGGTTGAAGATGGCGCTCAGCTGGTTGTTTATGGTTCTCAGGTAGGTGCCGCTGTACGGTTTTCCCTCGTCGTCGTACGAGCCCACCATCTTGTTCTGCCAGTCCACCACGTCTTTGGGGGAGATGTCGCACATCCTCTTGGGTCCGAAGAATGGCACTATCTTCGTGCGGATGATGTGCTCTTTGGTGAGCCAGGTGTTGAGCTTGAGCCTTGGTCTCACGTCTTCGGAGTACCTCTTCACGAATGCCTCGAAGGGCATCGACATGGACCCGTCGGCGCAGGCCAGGAACTCCGTCTCCCATGCCAGCGCCTCTCCTTTGGTCGCGAACCCTCGCTTCACCTTGTGCTTGCGGTTGCCGTCGATGTCGCTGTAATAGCACTGGACGTACCAGGCGCCAGTCTTCCCGTTCATGTAGGCGGGCATCAGCGGGCCTCTTGTCTGGGAACGCCGTCGGCGCAGTGGAAGCGCTCGTAGAAATACTTTCGGCTCACCTTCCCTTTGATGGTGGTGTAGCCTCTCTGCTCCATCTCGGAGTTCAGCATCCTGATAATGCGGTAGGCGTAGGGCCTGCTGATGCTGAGGGCGTGCATGACCTCCTCGACGCCCATGATCACCGGCTTAGAATTCTGCTCCATATCTTCCTCCTTCGTTCGATGAACAGAACAGGAACGTTCTGTAATTCGTGACACTAGCAGAACGAAAATGTTCGGTCAAGACAAATTGAGAACGTTTTTGTTCTCTAGTATCATGGGGGAAACGATCAGAGGAGGAGAGATGACGACGGGAAGCCGCATACGGGCATTGCGCGAGTCGCGGGGGATGACGCAACGGCAGCTCGCTGAGAGGGCCGGCTGCACCGACGCGGCCATCAGGAACTACGAGGCGGGCAGGAGGGCGCTGAAGGGCTCCGCCCTGGATGCGATTGCAGGAGCCCTCGGGGTCGCCCCCGAGGCCCTCATGCCCGTCCAGGCTGAATCCGCCAGGGACGCCCTCGAGCTCCTCTTCAGGATCGAGGAGGAGTTCGGGCTCAGGCCCGTCGGTGGAGGCAGGCTCGCCGTCGCGCCCGGCGCGGAGAAGGCGCCTAAGCTCGCCGCCGCCATCAAGGCCTGGGAATCCCAGGTGGATGCGCTCGACCGCGGAGAGATAACCCCCGAGGAATACGAGTCCTGGAAGAGGGAGTTCGGCGGATGCTAAGCAGCATGCCGCGGGGCGCTCGAGGCTTATGCCGCCAGCATGCAGCTGAATGAAGATCCTTCGACCAAGGGCCTGTTCGCCAGTGGCTATCTGAAGTGATTGCGCCAAGCTCATTATTGACCAATGTTCAATAATGATTTACCATGAGCTAGAGGAGGTGGAAGCTATGCCCAGAATCGTCAAGAACCCGGATGAGCGCAGGCGGGAGCTGCTCGTCACGGCGATGCGCCTCTTCGCCGAGGAGGGCTACGATAACGTCTCGGTGAGGGCGGTGGCGCGGGCGGCGGGCGTTGCGCCGGGTCTCGCCTACCACTACTTCGACTCGAAGCAGAACATGTTCGACGCCGCCATCGAGGAGTACTCGCGGCGTTGCGCCGAGGGCATCATCGCGATCCTCGACGACCGAGGCCTCTCGCTCGACGAGAAGCTCGACCGCGCGATCGAGGCGGGGTCCGACCCCGGCGCGTTCGACCACGCCGACTTCTTCCACGCGGAGGGCAACGGCGCGCTCCACGACAGGCTCTCGCTGGGCATGTGCGAGGCGGTGCAGCCCCATCTCCGCGCGGCGCTCGAGCTCGACGCGCTGCTCAGGGGCGGCCCCCGGGGCGACGCGGACGGGCTCGCCTCCCTCATGGCATACGGGTGCATCGGGCTCGCTTCGGGGCCCGGCATGCCGGACGAGGGCGCCGTGAAAGCCGCCAAGCGCTACTTCGCCGCCCTGGTCGCCGAGTTCAGGTCGGGCGAGAAGGCAGATTAGATAACCGCCCCAATTCCAGTTGGGGCTTTTCTTGACGTTAGATGTTGAACAATGCTCAATAGAAGGGAGCGACATGGAACAGAAGAACGCAGACGAGTTGAAGGCGCGGTCGAGGGCAGCGTTCGACGCCCAGGCTGAGACCTACGACGCCGGAATGCAGGGGGACCATGCGCGGGGGCTCTACCGCATCGTGGCGGGCGAGGTCGCCCGGGCGTGCGGCGGCATCGACTCGCCCCGCGTGCTGGACCTGGGGTGCGGGACCGGGGCCCTCGCCGAAATCGTCCTCGACGAGATCCCGGGCTGCGCCCTCGTGGGGGTCGACCTTTCGGCGAACATGGCCGAGCGGGCGGCCGAGCGTCTCGGCGGGAGGGCGGAGGTGGTCGTGGGCGACGCGGAGCGCCTGCCCTTCCGCGATAATTCTTTTGATGCGGCGTACTGCAACGACTCGTTCCACCATTACCCCGATCCGGCGCTGGCGGCGTTCCAGGTGTGGCGCGCGCTGCGCCCGGGCGGCACCTTCGTCGTCGGCGACGTATGGCAGCCGGCGCCCGCGCGCGCCGTCATGAACGCGTGGATGCCGCACTCCGCCGAGGGGGACGTGCGCATCTACTCCGAGGGCGAGATGCGGGAGATCCTCGGCACGTGGTTCGGCAGCGTGAGCTGGCGGCGGATCGGCCTCACCTCCTGCGTGGCAATCGCGCGAAAAGACTAGCCCCTTCATGTCTAAGATGGAAAAGAATGAAAGCACCCGCCCTTGGAATAAGCCGTCCCGGTCGCGCGAATCCGCCGAGAACTACCTCAGGGCGATCCTGGAGATCCGCTCTTCGCATGGGCGATGCCGCAACGTCGACATCGCGAGGCACTTGGGCATCTCGAGGGCGAGCGTCTCCAAGGCCCTCGTGAAGTTATCGGAGGCGGGTCTTGTCGAGGTCGTCGACCATGACGTTGGCTTCACGCCGGAGGGGAGGGCTATCGCTGAGGCGACGAGTGCGAGGCATCGTTTCTTCGAGAGGCTGCTGCGCGACGCCGGGGTCGCCGCCGACGAAGCATCCAGAGATGCCTGCCGCCTGGAGCACTGCGTCTCCGCCGATTCTTTCGAGAAGCTCTATTCCCACTTGACGAGGAGTCATCCCTCCGAGTAAAACGACGGCTGAGCGCGCCAGGGGCCCGCAAGCCTCGCGTTACTACTCGGGAGGAGTGGTTGCGAAACCAACCCGTTTTCGTGAGTTTGCGAGAATGACGCTTCCAGGCTCTCCACCAGGGGCAACCGTCATTCTTGAGTTTCGTTTTTCCGGGTGAGTTTCGTTTGAGTTTCGTCGATTTTCGACGGCACTTGCAAGCCTCCCGCCATCATTGCCTCTCGTTGGCTTGTAGGTTTTTCGGTCGTGTCGGTTCTCTTCGGTTCTGTTCGAGTCGTTTCAGGCTCGTTCGACCCATGCCCGTTTGCCATGGGGTGACAACCGACCATGCGTCTATCTGCGGAAACGAGAAGGCTCCTCGATTCTTTCGAGGAGCCTTGTGAGTTTCTATCTGATTTCGGAATCATGCGGTTTGCAGGTGCGGACGTTCTGAAATGTCGTCATCGGTCGCCATCGGAACCGCTAGAAACCGTATGAAAAATACGAACAAACGTTCTATTACTATTCCCACTCAATCGTTGCGGGCGGCTTAGAGGTGATGTCGTAGGCCACCCGGTTGATGCCGGGAACCTCGGCAACAATGCGTCCGGAGATCCTTGCCAGCACATCGTAGGGGAGTTTCGCCCAGTCGGCGGTCATGGCATCGCTGCTTTCTACCGCACGCACGATTATGGGGCGCTGGTACGTGCGCTCATCGCCCATGACACCTACGCTGCGAATGTCGGGCAGCACGGCGAAGTACTGCCAGCAGCTGTGCTCGCTGTTGCGCTCGCCGGTTTCCTCGAACAGCTTCTGGTTGTAGGCATCCAGCTCTTCGCGGACAATGGCATCGGCGTTCTTCAGCATTTCTACCTTCTCGGCACTGACGGCACCGATGATGCGGATAGCCAAACCGGGGCCGGGGAATGGCTGACGGTAGACGATGTGGTCCGGCAGCCCCAGCGCCGTGCCCAGTGCGCGAACCTCGTCCTTGAAGAAGTGGTCCAACGGCTCTATCAGGTCGAAGTGAACGCCTTCGGGGAACGGAATCAGGTTGTGGTGGCTCTTGATGGTCGATGCCTTGCCGCCCGTTTTACGTGCACCGCTTTCAATGATGTCGGGGTAGATGGTTCCTTGCGCCAGGAACTTCACGCCGTCAAGGTCCTTTGCGACAGCAAAGAATTCCTTCCAGAACTGTGTGCCGATAATCTGGCGCTTCTTTTCCGGTTCCGTGACGCCGTCCAACAAATCGAAGTAGCGCTGTTCGGCATGCACGTGGATGAAGTCCACGTCGAACTGTTTCGTGAATACTTCCTCAACCTGCTCCGGCTCGTCTTTACGCAGCAGGCCGTGATTCACGAATACGCAGGTCAACTGCTTACCGATAGCCTTTGCGCAAAGGGCGGCCACCACAGACGAATCCACGCCGCCGGAAAGCCCCAGGATAACGCGGTTATCGCCTACTTGGTCGCGGATGGACTGCACCATGGAATCGATGATGCCCTCCATGGTCCAGTCAGGCTTCAAATCGCAGATCTGGAACAGGAAGTTGCTCAAGATGTCCTGCCCATAGGGGGTATGGCGCACCTCGGGATGGAACTGCGTGGCGTACAGGTTGCGCTCGGCGCATTCCATGGAAGCCACCGGGCAGGTTGCCGTGGTGCCGGTGACGGTGAAGCCTTCGGGGACCCGGCTGACCGCATCGCGATGGCTCATCCACACAGTCTGCTGAGCGGGAGTGCCATCCAACAGGCGGCTCTCACCGGTACGCTTCAGCTCGGCCGCACCATACTCGCCCTTCTCGGTGTGGCTCACCGTACCGCCGAGCGTCTTCGCCATGATCTGCTGGCCGTAGCAAAAACCGAGCACGGGGATGCCCAGCTCGAAGATCTCGGGGTCGACCGAAGGTGCATCTTCGGCATAGACGCTTGCCGGACCGCCCGACAAGATGATGGCGGAAGGATGAGCAGCTTCGATTTCGTCTGCCGAGGCATCGCACGGCATGATCTCTGAATATACGTGAAGGTCACGAACGCGCCGGGCAATCAGCTGACCGTATTGCGCGCCGAAATCCAGTACGATGACCTTTTGCGTTGGGGTGGCAGACGAGCTCATGGTGCTCCTTTGTAGTAGATGGTATACGAATGCGGACGCAACTGCGCCCACGCTGTCCATCTTAGCACGCAGCGGCGCGCATTGAGACCGGTGCAGACCCGGGCCCATTCATGGAAGGTCGGTAGTTTGTCCCTTCAGCGGTTCAGCCCGCGGCCTCTGTTCGCCTATACTCGTATTCTCATTTTTTCATTACGCAAAAATCACTCAGCAATAGGCAGGGGAGAAGCAAGCACCATGCTGGACTACGATACGTTGAACCCGTCGCAATACGAAGCGGTTATGTGCACGGAAGGTCCGTTGCTCGTTCTGGCAGGTGCCGGATCGGGCAAGACACGGGTTCTGACGTACCGGATTGCGCACCTTATAGAAGACAAGAACGTGGCACCGTGGGAAGTGCTGGCCATCACGTTCACGAACAAGGCAGCCCGCGAGATGCGTGATCGTCTGGGCAACCTGGTGGGTCCGGCAGCGCGCGGCATGTGGGTTTCCACGTTCCACAGCATGTGCGTGCGCATTCTGCGCTCGAATGCCGAAGTGCTGGGATTCAGCAAGAACTTCACCATCTACGACGATGCGGATAGCAAGCGCTTGGTACGGGACATCATGACGCAGCTGGATATAGACCAGAAGCGCTTCCCGGTGAACACGCTGCGCAACCGCATTTCCGATGCGAAGAACCAGCTGATAGTAGAGGGCGCCTTCGCCGAGACCGTGCACGACCCGGTGGGCAAGGTGGCCGCGCGCGTATACACGGAACTGCAGAAGCGCTTGAAGGCGGCGAACGCATTTGATTTCGACGACCTGCTTCTGTATACGTACCTGCTGTTCAAACATCATCCGGATGTTCTGCAGGCTTACCAGCAACGCTTTCGGTACTTGCTGGTAGACGAGTACCAGGACACGAACCATGCGCAATACGCCATCACCACGCTTCTGGCGCAACAGCATCGCAATATCATGGTGGTTGGAGACGATGACCAGTCCATCTATTCTTGGCGTGGCGCTGATATTCGCAACATCTTGGAATTCGAGAAGGATTATCCAGACGCGCACGTGGTGAAGCTGGAAGAGAACTATCGTTCCTCGGGCACTATCTTGGCCGCCGCGAACGCGGTCATTGCAAACAATCGCAATCGCAAGGATAAGAAGCTCATTCCCACGAAGGGCACCGGCGAGAAGATCAATGTCTACATGGCCACGGATGAACGCGACGAAGGTCGTTGGATTGCCGGCGAGATAGAGATCCTGCACAATCGCGGCGTTTCCTACAACCAGATGGCCGTGTTCTACCGCACGAATGCCCAGTCGCGCATGCTTGAAGACATGCTTCTGCGCGCCGGCGTGCCGTATCGCATCGTCGGCGGCACGCGCTTCTTCGACCGCGAGGAAATCAAGAACGTCATGTCGTACCTGGTGCTGGCGGTGAACCCGTTCGACGATATGGCCGCGAAGCGCATCATCAATGTGCCGAAGCGCGGCATTGGCAAAACCACTGTCGAGCATATCGAGCAGGTAGCGGCCTCGGAGGGTATGTCGTTCTTGGATGCCGCCCAGGCCTGCATCACGGACGAGTCCATCCGCCCGAACACACGCAAATCCATTGCGGAGTTCGTGCAGCTGATTGCCGATGCCATGACGTACGAAGGTGACCTGCGCAAGGTCGTGGAGGCCATCATCGACAAGTCCGGCTTGGTGGAAGCCTACCGCGCCGAGCGGTCGGACGAGGCAGAGGGCCGCATCGAGAATATCAAGGAATTCCTGGGCGTTGTGGACGAGTTCACGGAAACACATGACGAGGCTGATGCCCAATACGAAGCGCCCGAGGTGGATGACGAAGATGCCGGCGAAGGCCCGGACACCACGCCTCTGGTGCGCGTGCTGCAGGCAAACTCGCTGGCCGACTTCATCGAATGGGTCACGCTGCGCACGGATTTGGATACCACGCAGGACGAGAACGAATGCGTGACGTTGATGACGGTGCACTCCGCGAAGGGCCTGGAGTTCGACTGCGTATTTGTGGCGGGCATGGAAGAAGGGCTGTTCCCGCATCGCAATTCCATGTTCGATCCGGAAGGCGTGGAGGAGGAGCGTCGCCTTGCCTACGTGGCCATCACCCGCGCGCGCGAGCGACTGTACCTGACCACGGCGCAGACCCGTACCATTTTCGGTCAGACGTCGGCGAATCCCGTCTCGCGTTTCCTGCAGGAGATTCCGGCGGAGTTGCGCCATACCACGGGCCTGGGGTCCTCGGGTTACACGGGAACGGGTTGGGAGAAGCGCGGCAGCAGGCGCGGCATCTCCGGCTCCGGTTCGGAAGCGGGCGGCGGACACGTGTTCGGCGCCGGCACGGGCCGCAGCCTGAACGGCGGAAAGACGCGTACGCGCAAAGCTCGTTCGGTGGAAGACCACAAAAAGGCAGCGGCGAACGAGACGTTTGCCGTGGGCGATGTGGTGGACCACAAGGTGTTCGGACGGGGGACGGTCAAGGCCGTCGACGGCGATATGCTCTCCGTCTACTTCAAGAAATCCGGCAACACGAAGAAGCTCCTGAAGGACTTCGCTCCCATCGTGAAGATCCGCCAATAGGGTTTCGCGTCTTCTGCACATTCCGTCTGCACGTTCAACATGAGGCTATCGCAGGCATAAAGAAAGGCTCCCGCAGGAGCCTTTCTTTTCATGTGTACGATGCGTTCGACTTAGAACGGAATCCAGACGAAGCGGATCATCAGGTAGAGCGTTGCGATGACCACGGACAAAATCATCAATGGCATGCCCACCTTCAGGAACCCGATGAATGTCATGGGGTAGCCCTCGCGGTTCGAGATGCCGGAGAGCACCACATTCGCGGATGCGCCGATGATGGTGCCGTTGCCGCCCAGGCAGGCGCCCAGTGAAAGAGCCCACCAGAAGGGCATGACATCCATGCCTGCTGCTTCCATGGTCAGCAATACCGGGATCATCGTGGCGGTGAACGGGATGTTGTCCAGGATGGAGGAAACGATTGCGGACACCCACAGGATAACAATCATCGTCAGAACTTCCTGCTCGCCGGTGACGTCCATGATCCAGTTCGCCAGCATGGTGATAACGCCTGTGTGGGACATGCCGCCGACGACGATGAACAGGCCGGCGAAGAAGCCGATCGTGGTCCATTCCACGCCCAGGATCATCTCCTCGATATCCTGCCCGCCGATGATCAGCATGATGGCTGCAGCGGTCAGTGCGATCTCGGAGCTCTCCAGGCCCAGCTGGCCGTGAAGCATGAAGCCCACAACTACGCAGCAAATCATGACGACGCTCTTGTGCAGCAGGCTGCGGTCGCGGATAACGGACTGCTCGTCAAGCTCCATGATGGTGTCCATGGCTTCCTGCGTAGCGCTCATCTTGCGGCCATAGATGAAATAGAACATGGCGATGAATGCAACCAGGATGATGATACAAGCCAGGCCGTCGTAATTCGCGAAGTCGGCGAACGTCAGACCAGCTGAAGAACCGATCATGATGTTCGGTGGGTCGCCGATGAGCGTTGCCGTGCCGCCGACGTTGCTGGCAAGAATCTGCGTCATGAAGTAGGGTACGGGACTCTCATCAAGTATCTTGCAGATGGTGAACGTCATGGGTGCAATCAGAAGCACCGTGGTGACGTTGTCCAAGAAGGCCGAGCAAACAGCGGTGACGATCACGAAGTACACCATGATGCGCCATGGATCGCCCTTCGCCAGCTTGGCCGCCTTGTACGCCAAGTACTCGAAAAGGCCCGACTGCTTCGCAACGGCAACGAACAGCATCATGCCTATCAACACGCCCAGCGTATTGAAGTCGATGGAGTCCATTCCCTGGTCGAACGAGAGCACGCCGGTGAGGAATAGTATGACGGCGCCGGCGAGTGCTGCCGACGTCCTGTGGACCTTCTCTGTCACGATCAGCGTCATCACTGCTAAGAAGACCACTATTGAGATGATTTGTGAAGTATCCATGTCGGCGAGTATAGTCAAATTCATTCACAGCGTCTACGAATCAATGCCCGATTCATTCAGAATAGGACGTGTTTGTCCAAATAATTGAGCAAATACCACACAGATATCGCAAACTGATGGGAGTACAGACTAATTGGTGTTATCTGCGCTACGGATGTATCGCAAGGAGGTCCTTGCATCGAAAAGCCCCGCCGCGGGAGCGGCGG
>OGOS01001101.1_pt1 | contig 18475 bp, 12 predicted proteins | sample 1552701 | NCBI WGS metagenome assembly OGOS01 (sample SAMEA2580128, study PRJEB22360) | human gut metagenome | biome: human gut; feature: human-associated habitat; material: faeces | place: Denmark | collected 2008/2010
CCTGCTGGATGCGGGCCTCCGTACGGGTGTCCACCGAACTGGTAGCTTCATCGAGGATCAGGATCTTAGGGTCAGCCAGGATGGCTCTGGCGATCGTGAGGAGCTGTTTCTGGCCCTGAGATACGTTGCTAGCTTCTTCGTTGAGGATCATGTTGTATCCGCTTGGAAGAGTCTGGACGAAACGGTGTACGTGAGCAGCTTTGGCTGCGGCTACGACTTCTTCGTGGGTGGCATCGAGTTTTCCATATTTGATATTATCTTCGATGCTTCCCTTGAACAGCCAGGTATCCTGCAACACCATGGCGAACTGCAAGCGCAAATCGCCGCGGCGGTAGTCGCGTATGTCCGCACCGTTTATGCGAATTGCCCCGCCGTCCACGTCGTAGAAGCGCATGAGCAGCTTCACCATGGTCGACTTCCCGGCACCGGTGGGGCCCACCAGCGCCACGGTCTGGCCGCGCCTCACCCGTGCAGAAAAGTCGCGGATGACCGGCTTGTCGGGCTTGTAGCCGAAACGCACATGGTCGAACTCGATGGAATCCACCTCTGCAGGTGCGGGCAGCGCATGCCGGTCATCCGGCACCTCTTCGGGCTCCTCCAGGAAGCGGAACACGCGCTCGGCGGCTGCCGCCATGGACTGGAACATGTTCGACACTTGCGCCAGCTGCGTGATGGGCTGGCTGAGGTTCTTCACGTACTGGATGCTGGCCTGGATATCGCCGATCGTGATGATGCCCTGGATAGCCAGCGCCGACCCGGCAATGGCCACAGCCACGTAACCGGCATTCGCCACCATGTTCATAAGAGGCATCATCAGGCCGGACAGGAACTGCGAACGCCACGCCGATTCATACAGCATGTCGTTGTCCTCGTCGAAGCACCGGCGCATTTCGTCTTCGCGGTTGAACGCCTTGATGACCGTTTGGCCGGCGTAATCCTCCTCCACCTGGCCGTTCACGCGTCCCAAGTACTCCTGCTGCGCGAAGAAGTACTTCTGCGAACGCTTCACCACCAGCATAATCAGCACGGCGGACACGGGAATGACCAGCACGGATATCAGCGTGATCAACGGGCTGATGGTCAGCATCAGCACGATAATGCCGATAACGGTGGCAACAGATGTGATCAACGTGGTCACGCTCTGGTTCAGGCTCTGGCCCAGCGTGTCCACGTCGTTCGTGATACGCGACAGCGTATCCCCGATGGGGTGCGACTCGAAATGCGCAAGCGGCATGCGGTTGATCTTCGCCGCAATGTCATTGCGCAGCTTGAAGCACAGGCGCTGTGTGATCGTGGTCATGATCCAGCCTTGCGCGAACTGCAGTACGGACGCAACCACGTACAGGATCAGCACCGTCGTCAGAATCGTGGCGATAGCGGAGAAATCGATGTCGCCCATGCCCGCGATCTTCGCCACCAGGCCGTTCGAAAGCTCCGTGGTGGCTTCGCCCAGCACCTTCGGGCCCACGACGTTGAACACCGTCGACCCCACGGCCAGCACCATCACGCCCGCGATGGCGAACTTGTAGGCGCCCAGGTAGCGCACCAGCTTGGACACACTGCCTTTGAAATCCTGCGCCTTCTCGCCGGGCATCATGTGCCCGGCGGGGCCATGCGGGCCGCCGCCGCGCGGCTTGCTCCCCTCCTGCACGCCGCCTTTCGCCCGGCGCGCCCGGCGTGCATCGGCCGCAGCGGCCATGCGTTCCCGCTGGGCCGCGCGCTTCGCCTTGCGCTCTTCGCTTGTCACTCGGCTCATTGCGCACCTCCCCGTGCAAGCTCCGCATCCGTCAGCTGCGACTCCGCGATCTCCCGGTAAACCCGGCACGTGGCCAGCAGCTCCTCATGCGTGCCCTTGCCCGCGATACGGCCCTCGTCCAATACCAATATCTGGTCTGCATGCAGTACGGTGGCAATGCGCTGCGCCACGATGATCACGGTGGCATCGCCGCTCTCCTTCGACAGCGCCGCACGCAGCTTCATGTCCGTCTTGTAATCGAGAGCAGAGAAGCTGTCGTCGAACAGCAGGATGCGGGCGTTCGATGCCAGGGCGCGCGCAATGCCCAAGCGTTGCTTCTGACCGCCCGAGACATTCGTGCCGCCCTGTGCTATCGGGGCTGCAAACTGCCCCTCCTTGTTCAAGATGAAATCGTCTGCCTGCGCGATGGACGCCGCCTTGCGCATGCGCGCGTCGTCTACCTGCGGCCCGGCGAACTTCAGATTGCTCTCGATGGTGCCGGAGAAGAGCACGCCCTTCTGCGGAACGTAGCCGATGCGGGCGCGCAAGTCAGATTGCCGCACGTCGCGCACGTCCACGCCGTCGATGCGCACAGCTCCTTGCGTGGCATCGTAGAAGCGCGGTATCAGGTTCAGCAGCGTGGACTTGCCGGAGCCCGTGGAGCCGATGATCGCCGTCGTCTTGCCCGGCTGCGCCGTGAAACTGATGTCGTGCAGCGTGTCCAGCTCGGCCGTTCCGTAACGGAACGACACGTGGTCGAATTCCACCGTGCCGGCAGAGGCGCCTGCCGCGCGTTCCGCCTCGGCGAAGTCCACCGGGTCGGCAGGATCCGTGATGCTTGCCTCCGTATTCAGCACCTCTTCCACGCGGCCCGCCGCAACGGCGGCACGCGGCAGCATGATGGTGATGACGGACAGCATGAGGAACGACATGATGATGATCATGGAGTACGTGATGAACGCGATCATGTCGCCCACCTGCATCGCGCCCATATCTATCTGCTGGCCGGCGGTCCAGACAATCAGCACGCTCACGGCGTTCATGACAATCATCAGCAGCGGCTGCATGGCGGACATGACGCGATTCGTGAACAGCTGCGTCTTCATCAGGTCGCCGCTGGCCGCCTCGAAGCGCTTCTGCTCGTAGTTTTCGCGGCGAAATGCGCGGATGACGGACACGCCCGTCAGGATCTCGCGTGCCACCAGGTTCACCCTGTCGATAAGCCTCTGCATGATGCGGAACCTCGGCATCGTCAGCGCCATCAGCACGGCCACGCCGCCGGAGATGACCAGCACCGCCAGTACGATTATCCAGGTCATGTTCGAGTTCGTCTGCGCCACCATGACCACGCCGCCGATGCCCAGAATGGGCGCGTACAACACCATACGCATCAGGAACACGGACACCATCTGGATCTGCTGGATGTCATTCGTGGAACGGGTGATCAACGACGCCGTCGAGAACTTGTTTATCTCTGCATGCGAGAACGACATGACCTTCGCGAACAGGCGCCGTCGCAGATCGCGGCCGATCTTTGCCGCCGTGCGGCTGGCAATGAGGCCGATCAGCGCCGCAGCCACAACCATGAGCAGCGTCATCAGCAGCATCATACCGCCTTCGCGGAATAGATACGCCATCTGCATGTCGTCCACGCTCATGCCCAGGGCTTCATATTCCGTCGCATCATAGCTGATAGCACGCTGCTTGACGATGGTGCCCTCCATGTCTCCCAGCTTGTCCTCTATCGTGCGTTTGCCCTGCGCTATCTGCGCATCGGATACGTGCCCGGCTTCCGCCGCGGCCTTCATCTGCGCCAACTCGCTTGACTGCACATCCGAGGCATACGCCAGAATGGCCAGCGGAAGCGCCTCGGCGTCATCCAATTCGCCTATGCGCGCCCGGCCGTCGTCCGTCAGGCGGTAATTGCCGTCTGCGCCCTTCTCATAAGATTTCGTGAATAAATCGCGCTGATCGGGGTCCACCAGCAGCATCAGATAATCGTACGTCTCGCTCCTCATGTCCGTCAGCGCCGCATGCTCGATGCCCTTCTGCTGAATGCCCACGTCCACGATATCGGACGTGTAATTCGGCAGCGAAAGGTCGCAGAATGCCTGCACGAACAGCAGCGCGACAATGCCCAACAACGCGGTTTTGTGCGTGAAGAGATATGTAAAAAGCCGCATGCGCTACTCCCTTCTCTCGCCGCAGCGCGCGTCCACATCCCTGAACGGGGGATGTGGGGGGAACGGCGGGTTGCCGCCGGTTAATTCGGGATGGCGCTTCTCCATAACGGCAAGTGCCCGCTGCATGGCACCGGCCAGCTGCCCCGCCTCGGCCGCAAACGCCCCCAGGCGTTCCGCGCCGAAGTCATCGGCGATAAGACTCGCGAACTCCTGCAGCAGGTCGCGCCCGCGCGCTCGTTCGCGCTCGCCGGCATCCGTCAGCGTCCCCCGCGTCTCCCGACGGTCGGTCGGGTCCTGCCGGCGCGTGATGAGCCCCCGCTTCTCCAGCGTGCCCAGCAGGCGCGACGTTGCAGGCATCGACGAATGCAGGGCGTGCGCCAAGTCGGATACGGCAATACCGCCCGCCTGCCCCGCCGCCTGCGTCGTGCACGGCTGGAGGCCGCACCCCGCATCGACCGGCAGCTGCCCGTTGTGCACGGGCGCTCCACCTCGGCCGATGACTTCCAATGCCACCTGGGACTTTTCAGGACGCAGCTTCCATGCCGACCGCATCTGCACATGGTGCAGGTCATGCATCGATCTCAGCAGCGCCTCCAATTCGTCCGACTGCTCATCCTTCGGCAACGGCGCCTCCTTCTATTGGCTTTCAGCGTCCCAAATATATGACCTTGTTAATAGTTGTCAATGTTAACTATCTAATCGCCATACTTCACGGAAACGGAAAAGCGCACCGCGCTCCCGCATCCGCATACGACGACCCGCACCGCGCGCAGACGACCGGTTTTCGGCTCATGACCCGGTTAAGCAATCGTCAACTTTTGTAAAACCAGACGTTCCCCCGACGAATTTCGGCCGACTCCTGAAAATCGCAGGGGACATAATGATGCCGTGGGATAACCCAAGGGATAGAGGAGGAAACGAATGTCTATTCATCTGAAAGCCGCATTCTGCACCGGGCTCCTTGCCTGCCTTATGGCCTGCGGGGTGTGCCTGGCGTTCGCCGACACGCCGCCCACAGACGCCGCATACAAGGATGCGCTGAGCAGCCCGCAGAAAGTCGCGTACGCGAACGGCCAGATAGCGTATTTCAACATCGCCGTGAAGGGCGGCCACAAGTTCGTCCAGGAAGCGTATGTCGACGCGAACAAGGACGGCAAGTTCCAGGACGGCGAGCGGGCGAAGGTCGTGGGCTTCAAGGCATACCCGAACAGCCAGACCGCCTACTTCACATACAAGAGCAACCGCTACTACACGCGTGACGTGGAAGCCCGCGCCAACAAGAACGGCGACTTCCTGAAGCAGACCATCAAAGGCAGTGCGAAGAAGACCGTCATCCTGCCGAAGCAGACCATCAAGCTCAACGGCGGCTTCGAGCCGGGCAGCAACACGAAGGTCATCGCCACCGGCGCTACCATCAAGGGCGCGAAGGGGAAAATCAACCTGATCAAGCTGAACAGCGCCAGCGCGAAGAACCCCGTCCAGAACGTTTCGTTCAAGGGCGGCACGTGGCGCACGTATGAGAAGAACGGCTCCACCAGCTCATCCACGTTCTCCGTGGTCTGCGCGAAGAACATCACGTTCGACAGCATGGACGTGAACTGCTCCAGCCAGTACTACTGCATGCAGATCTTCGGCAGCTCGAACGTGAAGGTCAACAACTGCACCATCACAGCCTCCGGCTCCTGGAAGAAGACGTACCTGAAGGGCGCCATCCGCATCGACTCCTCGTTCAACGGAAGCAAGGCGGCCGACAAGAAGCGCGGCTGCTCGAACATCACCATCTCGGGCAACAAGATTGTGGGCAACACCGCCGTCAGCGTGAACCAGTGGGATCCGAAGCGCGCCGGCGTCTACCATAAGAACATCAAGATCACGAACAACAAGCTCACGGCGAAGGGCTCCGGCGCCCCCGCGATCAACATGAGCAATGCGGCCGGGTTCACCATCACGGGCAACACCATCACCAGCGCGTCCGGCGTCGGCATTGCCGTGGGCAACTACGGGAAGAAGTCGTCTGCGTACGCGAAGTCCACGGGCATCATCGCGAAGAACACCGTCAAGGCAAAGAAGCGCTGCATTGCGCCGAACACGTGGGCGAAGAACTATAAGGCGAAGAAGCTCATCGTCACGGGCAATAAGCTCGCCAGCAAGGCCGGCAAGAGCGCCGCAGCGAAGAAGAGCGAGCTGAAGAAGGTTGCGAAAAGCGTCACGTACTCGAAGAACACGCTGAAGCGCGCCTAGGAACGCGCCCATCGTCTTCTGACAATCAGCGCCTCCTGTTGTATCGGGTCGCCGCTCCCTCCGGGGCGGCGGCCCGCCTCGTTTTCAGACGCACCGCACGATGTTGTGCGCGAACAGATTTCTTACTCTATAAATACGGTGCTTATGTGAACTTTTCGGCATCTGGCCCCGCTATTATTTCCGTCCATATTTTTTGCTCCAAAAGATAAGTAAAATAAATATACTTATATAGACATCTGGGAGATGCCTTGGTTTCCCATGCGGTTCAAACCCTTGGAGCGGTTTCCGAAGCGGCGAGCCGCCGTTGGTTTCCGCCGACCTGCGGAAAGAGCCCCAAGGTTCTGCGCCGAAGGCATCAAACAGTGTTGGAAAACTTCGCGAATCGCGAATGCGTTACCGAAAGGGGTTGTTTTGGCAAGCTTTCCAAGCGTCTACGAGCCGATAAAAATCGGCAACGTCGAGGTGAAAAACCGCCTCATCATGGCTCCGATGGATACGGAACTCACTGAGAACTACCATCTGACCGAGCCCATCATCGACTTCTATGAGCAGCGCGCCAAGGGCGGCGTCGGCCTGGTCGAGGTCGGCACGTGCTACGTGGCAAACCTGTACAACACGAAGCCTCAGTACTACAACAGCTCGGGTGCTACCGGCATGTGGAGCGATGACTTCAAAGAAGGCTGGGAAGAGCTGGTCTCCCGCTGCCACAAGTGGGGCGCGAAGATCGCTCCGCAGCTGAACATCTGCTACGAGTGGCGTGCCAGCGAGGACGATCCCCTGGAGGCTGTCGGCCCGTCCGACGGTCCTGGCGGCCCGTTCGTGAAGAAGCTCCGCGAGCTGAAGCCCGAAGAGATCGAGACCATGATCAAGCAGTACGGCGCCGCCGCGAAGCGCGCGAAGGACTGGGGCTGCGACATGATCGAGATCCATGCCGGCATCGGCTACCAGGTCTCCCGCTTCATCTCGAAGTTCTCGAACCGTCGTACTGACCGTTGGGGTGGCACTGACGAGAAGCGCTGCCAGTTCCTGATCGACATCGTGAACGAATGCCGCAAGAACATCGGCGAGGACATGCCCATCATCGTCCGCATCTCCGTGGAGGACTTCATGCCCGGTGGCAACACCATGAAGGAATCCCTCCCCATGATGAAGTACATCGAGAAGAACTGCCACATCGACTGCTGGAACGTGCAGGTCGGTTTCCACGAGGCTCCGCGCCCGCTGGTCACGCAGCATGTCCCCGAAGCCGCGTTCGCGCAGCTGTCCCAGCAGGTGAAGCAGATCACGAAGCTCCCCGTGACCGCTTCCTACCGCATCAACAGCATCGAGCGCTGCGCCCAGATCATCGATGACGGCTGGGCGGACATGGTCACCATGGCCCGCCAGTTCATCGCCGACCCCGAGACCGCCATCAAGGGCGAAGAGGGTCACTCCGAGCGCGTCCGCCGCTGCATCGCCTGCTGCCGCTGCCTGGACAACATCTTCCTGGGCAAGCCCGTTCAGTGCTCCGTCAACGCCAACGTTGCGAACTACAAGCTGGGCACGCCCCCGACCTACAAGGACGGTATCGCCCAGACGGACTCCCCGAAGAACATCACCATCGTCGGCTCCGGCCCGTCCGGCATGGAAACCGCCCGCGTCGCCGCTATGCGCGGCCACAAGGTGACCATCATCGAGCACAACAAGCGCATCGGCGGCCTGATGAACATGGCCCAGGTGCTGAATCCGCTGATCGAGCCTGTCCGCGACTGGTACGAGAACGAGCTGAACCTGCTGAACAACGTCACCGTCAAGCTGAGCACCGAAGGCACCGTGGACAACATCAAGGCCACGAATCCCGACGAGGTCGTCATCGCCCCCGGCGGCAACGTGCCCGTGCCTGATTGCCCGGGTGTTGACGGCAAGAACGTCATCGCCTCCACCGACATCAAGGCCATGGTCGAAGGCAAGGCCGTCCACGGCAAGGGCTTCATGATGCGCATGGCCCCCATCGGCGTGAACATGATGAACGCCAAGCCCAGCTTCATGCGCTGGGGCCTGGGTACGCACCTGATCGTCAAGAAGCGCCTCGTCATCATCGGCGGCGGCTTCGCCGGCATCGAGTGCGCCCACTCCATGATGCACGGCCGCGAGATCACGGTCGTCGAAGAGGCCCGCAAGATCGGTGCCGAGATTGGCATCATCGACAAGGGTCCGCAGCTGAACGATCTGCGCGCCGCCGGCGTCAAGCTGATGCCCAGCACGAAGGTTCTGGAGATCACGAAGCAAGGCGTCCGCGTCTACCACAATGTGGCCGACAAGAAGAACGTCTACAAGGAAGGCGAGGACTTCATTCCCTGCGAATCCGTGGTCCTGTCCCTGGGCGTGGTCAACAACACCGAGCTGTACGATCAGTGCAAGCCCGTGTTCGGCGACAAGGTCCGCCTGATCGGCAACGCCAACCCGAAGCCGAAGACGGAGAACCCGGACGAGTTCCGTCGTCTGCTGGAAGCTGTCCGCGACGGCTATGTCACCGGCATGACCATCTAGTAGCTGCTTCATAGCTGCTGCGGTCTCCGCATAAGAGCGAAGCCCCGATGCGTTTGCGTCGGGGCTTTTCCTTTTCCCGCACGTTCTTGTTGTTTTCGCCCCGCACCCGCTCCTTCTCCCCTGCCCGCTGGCGTATTCGACAGCAAAGCGGGTCTTTGCCGCACGTACAGCGCATACACCATTGCGAAACGCACGTGGTATGCTCGAAACAGTGTGATTGTGCAAGGAGGCTCGTATGCCCCAGAAACCAAGCGAGCAGGAATGGCAATCGGGCCATAGGCTCGTCGGTCGCGTCGTCGAAGACCACCGCAAGTACATCGACGAGTATTTCAAAAAGAAGAAACAGGGCACGTTCGTTCCCGTAGAGCCCCGCAAGGCCGCTACGGTTATGCTCGTACGTCAGGAAGACGCCGAGCACCTGAGCCGCTACCGCTCCTCGAAGCCCGTAGATAAGCGCATGGCCCCGCCGAACGGCATCGAGGTGTTCATGCTGCGTCGGCAGAAGACCATGAAGTTCGTGCCGAATGCCGTCGTGTTTCCCGGCGGTCGCGTAGACCCGAAGGATGCCGACCCCTCCCTGCCCTGGGCGGGTCCTTCGCCTGCGGAATGGGCGCAGCGCATCGGACGCGACGAAATTACGGCGCGCGTGGTGCTGTCCGCCGCCGTTCGCGAGGTCTTCGAGGAATCCGGTGTGCTGTTGGCCGGCCCCGACGAGCATTCTGTCGTCGAAGACGTATCCGATCCCGAATGGATAGAGGAGCGCCGACGGCTGGTAGAGCACGAACAGTGCTTGTCCGAGCTTCTGATCAGGGAGAATCTGGTCATCCGCACCGATTTGCTGAACTACATCAGCAATTGGTGCACGCCAGAATACTCCCCCATGCGCTACGACACGTTCTTCTTCGCGGCCCGCTGCCCGGACGGCCAAACACCTGACGACCGTTCGCGCGAGTCGTATATCGCGGATTGGGTCGAGCCGCAATGGGCGTTCGACCTGGGCGACGACCGCGTCATCGACCTCATGGTGCCCACGGCGTACAACCTGGGCTTCGTTGTCCGCTCAAAGGACCTGAACGACCTGATGACCACAGTGCACCCTGCATACCGGTTCATGGAAGAGCCTGAGATCTTGGAAGACGGCGAATATGCCGTGACGGGGATACTGCCATGACACATATCTACCACATCCCCGACAGCTGCGATGACCATCCGGGCTGGAACGGTGCGGCGGTTACGAAACGCGCCCGCTGCATCCGCGCGAATAACGCGGACGAATATACCGTCTGCGGCACGAACACCTGGATCGTTGCGGAGCCGGATGCCGGCGCCGCACTTATCGTGGACCCCGGCCCTGCCGAATCCGCCCATCTCGATGCGATTATGGCCGCGTGCGCCGAAATGGGCGCGCAACCCGCCGCCATTGCGCTGACGCACAAGCATGACGACCACTCGGAATCCGTTCCGGCATTCATCCGGATTGCCGGACGCATGCCCGTGTTCGCCCGCGCGCCGCTTGCCGACCAGCCATTCGCCGGACCGATCGACTTTCCCTATCGGCCGCTGCCCGACGGTCCGTTCGCACCGTTTCCGTCCTGCCCGTCCCTGGAAGTCGTATCGCTGCCCGGTCACTCCAGCGACAGCGTGGGCATCATCGTGAATCGAGACGACGCCGTGCTTACCGGCGACACCATCTTCCGCGATTGGTCCACCGTCATCGTGCATCCGGACGGGAAGCTGTCGGCATACCTGGACAGTCTGGAGCTGCTGAAGCGCCTGAACCGCCAGGGCCGCGCCGATCTGCTGCTCCCCGGCCATGGGCGCCCCATTCAGGATCCCGACTCGTCCTTAGAATCGTATATCGTCCATCGCAAGCACCGCTTAGACGCCATGAGGCAGGCCATTGCGAAACTGGCCACCACGAATGCGAAATCGCTATCTGCAGAGCTCTACAAGGGTCTTAGTCCCTCGTTGAGCGAAGCGACCCTGCTTGCCACGGAGGCTCAGCTTGCCTATCTGGAAGAGACGCACGACCCCTGCCTGGACATCTGATTTCTTCGAGGCCCCGTTGCCTGGTTGCAGATGCAGGGCATGCCGTCGTTCAGACAGCCTGTTCGCACGGCTTCCGCAAACCGCATGAAGCGCATCTGAGCGAACCTTATGACCACTTGACCGCTTACACGAAGAGGGCGCCCTCCCGTTCGGGAAGGCGCCCTCTCATGCGTTCGGCACGTGACGTTTCGGCCGCTCCATGGCCAGGCAATGTACGCGCTTAGATCTTAGATGAAGCGCTTCTCGTTCGCCTCGTCCTTCAAGCGCTCCTTGATCTCCTTCGCCAGGATATAGCGCTTCACCTTGCCGGACATGGTATACGGAATGGAATCGATAGGTTCGATGCGCTCCGGCCAATTGCGTTTCTGGACGTTCTTCGAAGCCAGGTACTTCTGCACGTCCTCGACCGTCGGGCAGTGCGCCGGGTCCGTGGGAACCACGAACGTGCAGATGCGCTCGCCCAAGCGGGCATCCGGCATGCCCACCGTGGCGCGGTCGACGATGCCCGGGCAACCTTCAAGGTAGTTGTCAATCTCCACGGCGCTGATGTTCTCGCCACCGCGGATGATGATCTCCTTCATACGGCCGTTGATGCGCACGCGGCCCAGGTCGTCCATGAAGCCCAGGTCGCCGCTGTAGAACCAGCCGTCGGAATCCAGGCACTTCGCATTCGCTTCGGGGTTGTTCAGATAGCCCACGAACTGATGCGGCCCGCGCGAGCATTCCTCGCCCTGTTCGCCATGATGCACCGGGTTGTGATCCGTATCCACGAAGCGGACCTCGATGCCCTCGTACGGGATGCCGGACCATTTGCCGTCCCAGTCCAGCACGTCATGAGGCGGCACGAAGATATGCGGGCAGCTTTCCGTGGAGCCGTAGGACTCGCACAGCAGGAACAGGTGCTTCCAGCAACGGCGAACCATGGACTGCGGAACGGGAGCACCGCCGGAGATGAAGATGTCCAGCGACGGGCATTCCTTGCCCGTGCTCTCCATGTAGTTCAGCAGGTCGTACACGAACGGTGTGGCACCGTGGCTCCACGTCACGCCTTCGCGGTTGATGAGCTCGACGGCATGGTCGGCGTCGAAGTGCTCCTGCAGCACCACGCGGGCGCCCATGAGCATATTCGAGATGAGGCCATGGTAGAAGCCCGTGGCGTGGTTCAGCGGGGACATCATGATCATGACGTCCGCCTGCGTTCGCAGCGCCAGCTTCGTATACACACGTTCGGAGAACTTCAGCGTGTTATGCGTCATCAGCACCTGCTTCGGCTTGCCCGTGGTGCCGGACGTGGACAGGATGCAGACGGCCTCGTCGGCCTTCGATGCCGGCTTCTCCTTCAGCGGCTCGTACGTATCCAGGATCTCGCGGACGGAGATGAACTTATCCGTATGCTTTACCGGTGCATCCTTATCAAGCAGCGCGACGGCCTTCAGCGTGGGAACGCGGTCCATGAAATTCACCGTCTGCTGTTCGTAATCCGTCTTCCAGTAGAACGTCGGGCACAAGAATACCTTCGTGCCTACGACATTCATAACATAGGACAGGTCCTCTTCATTGAAGATGCGGGGCAGTGGATGCATGACGGCGCCCACCTTCAAGGCGGCAATATACACGTATGCGAAGTCGGCCCAGATAGGCACCTGCCAGGAAATAACGTCGCCGGACTCGACACCCTGCTCCTTGAACCAGGAAGCCAGACGAGATGCCTTCTCGTCAACCTGGGCATAGGTGAAACGTTGTCCGCGGTCGTCACTCACATATTCGCAATCGCCGAACTGGGAGACGACATGATTCCAAACGTCGTTCAGCGTTTCGTCGTCCCAATAGCCCTTGCGATAGTATTCGGCCTTGCGGCCTTCATCGATTTTCAAATCGGTGATCATGATGACAAACCCCCTTGGGTTCTTGCGAGGGATAACTTCGTTCAATTTTAACGCTTTACCCGTATCCGCATGAATATATATTGCGTTTCAGCATGATCCTGTGCCGGATTTATTCGCATTTGATACAGGACAGTTTGCCGGTTTCTGTCCCTTAAGAATCACCAACTCCATTTCGCCCCATTAGCGTTCAGATTCCAGGCAACAAAAAAGGAGACGACCCGAAGGTCGTCTCCTTGCTCATCACAAATGGATGCAGCGACAAAGTAAGTACTAGTCGAAGTACTTGCCGGTGTTGTACTCCAGCTTGCCGTTGTTGTCCACCAGGTGCTTGGCAATGGTGATGCGCTGGACAGTCGGGGTGCCCTCTTCCAGCCACATAGCACGGCAGTCGCGGTACAGGCGCTCGACCGGGCCGTACTCGCAATCCTCGAAGTAGCCGATGCCACCGAAGATCTCCAGCATCTGGTCGGAGACCAGCTTGACGGTCTCGATGGAGAACAGCTTGCACATGGAAGCCTTCTCAGCGGTGTACTGCGTGGAGGGGTTCAGGTCGTAGTCCTTAGCCCAGTCGTAAACCATGCAGCGCAGGCCATGAATCATCATAGCCATCTCAGCCAGCTTCATCTTGATAGCCTGGCGCTGGATGATCGGCTTACCGAAGGTCACGCGGTCATGAGCGCGGTCCAGGGTGATCTCCAGCATGCGCTGAGACATGCCCAGGTTAGAAGCAGCGATGTGGACGCGGGAGATGTCCAGGGAGTGCATAGCAACTTCCATGCCCTGGCCCTCTTCGCCCAGCAGGTACTTCTTGTCCAGGTGCAGGTCCGTGAACTTCAGGCCGGTGTGGCCAGAGCCACGGCAGCCCATCATGTGGGGCATAGGAACGATCTCGTAGCCCGGGGTGTCGCAAGGAACCATGAATGCGGACAGACGCTCGTCGCCGGAAGCCTCAGGATCGGTCACAGCGATGACGTAAGCAGCCATGCAGCAGTCGGTGTGGGAGATCAGCCACTTCTCACCGTTGATGATGTAGTCGCCGTTCTCGTCCTTCACTGCGGTGGTGTGCAGGTCAGCACCGGTGCCGCCCGTCTTCTCGGTCAGAGCGAAGCAGGTGAAGAAGCTACGATCCTGGAACTTGTTCATGTACTCAGCCTTGAGCTCCGGCTTGCCGAAGTCGTCGAGGATGCGCCAGTTCAGGTCAGCGGAGTAATGCGTGTGCATACGCATGCCGCCAGGGCCACGGGAGAACTGCTCCTGGCACATCAGAATCTCGAGCTCGCTCAGATCCCAGCCGCCGTACTCAGAAGGCAGGGCCAGACGATAAACGTCGTTCTCGATGTTGATCTTGTAGAACTCCTCGGGGAAGACGTTGGTGACTTCCGCTTCCTTCTGCATTTCCTCCCAAGGACCCTCAGCCAGGTTCTTCAGCTTCTCGAGGAATGCCTCAAACTCAGCCTCGGTGAGCTTGGCATTCGGGTTCATAGTATGAGCCATGTCTTTCCTTTCTCGTAAGACAACTAACAAAGAGCGCGCGACTGCCCCGATGCTCTCTTTGGTTGGCATCTGGTTTTTCGTATGCTCTCCGCTTACGCGCTCCATTATAGGGGATTTTTTTCGAATAACCAGATATATATTTTCATGCTGAATGAGAAAAGTGCTTGAAAGCACAATACATCGGTCCTTTTTGCGCGAAATTGCAGCCAGTACACAGCATCTTGTTTGCCTCTTGCCAATTCTTTTTCAGTTTGGATTGCACGATTTACCGAATCTGTCCCATTTTGGACTATAATTTCATCTGTTTTCAGACCGAATGGGCAACGCCAGCCCGCCTTGGATGGACTGCCGCCGGATAATAGCGAACAACACAGGGGAATGCTGCATGAATTCATTCGACACCAAGTACCTGATTGCAAAGACCTTCATTGAACTTTGCGACCAATCCTCGATCGCCAAGGTCTCCATCAGCGACATCGTGAACCACACGGGTAAAAACCGTAAGACGTTCTATTACCACTTCGACGATAAGAACAGCTTGATCATGTGGATATACCGATACGATATCGGCATGAAGCTGAAGGATACGTTCCCGGAGTCCATGCTGGTCTACGAAGAGCCCAGCGAGGATGCGAAATCGGCGTTCCCGTATTACATCACGAAGAAATCCGGCGTCCGCAGCCTGGACCACTCCCAGTTCTTCGACTGCTTCGCTCAGGTGTTGGAGCACCGCCGCAAGTTCTACAACCAGGCGCTGCTGGAAAACGGTCCGCAATCGCTGCGCAACTACCTCTACGACCTGTACCTCCCGGCCATGAAGCACGACATCGACATCATTCTGGCGAACCGGTACCTGCCGGAGGACAACATCGATTTCCTTGCCGAGTTCTACACATGCGCGTTCCTGTACTATTTCATCCGCAAGATCGACCAGCCGGGCGTCAAGCACCTGGTGGGAAACGTCTATCCGTTCGGCAACATCATCCACAGCTCCCTTGAGATGGAAATCAAGCAGGCTCAGATGCGCCGTAATATGTAAGTTCGCCAATCGCAATACTATAATTGTTCGCGTAAGGCTATTTTTCTACTGCCTGCTTACCCGAAATCGTTGGGACGCTGGGGGCATGCAGCGAATGCAGCGAACGACACCTTCGCCCGCACGCGCCGTTGCGGTGCGATCTGAAAGGAGACACTGTGGATCTCAAGCTGAAAGAGCGCTCGCAGAAACCGAAGTACGACGACTACGTCGGCCCCACCCGCACGCATGCCACGTGGAAGCCGCGCGTGGTGGATACCCCGCTGACGTTCCTGCATTGCAGCGAATGCGGCCGCGTGTTCCTGCAGCAGGACAGCGGCACGCCCATCGAGAACCCCGGCAAGGGCCGCGACCGCATCAGCATCCTACCCTACGAGCCGCCGAAAGGCCCGGTGACGTGCTGCGGCAAGCCCATGGAGGTGCTGCCGACGTTCGAGTGGGACGAAGTTTCCGACCGCATCGAGCTCGACCACGAGACGCTGGGCGGCGTGAATTCGAACTGCATCCGCATCCATTGGGAAGTGCAGCAGGAAGGCTACGAGCCGCGCTGGGCATGCATCAAGACGTTCACCGGCCACCAGACGAAGTACATCACGCCCGATAAGGAATCGCCGCTGACGTTCGCATTTGCAGATGAGGACGCGTTCGGCTACTGCCACGACAACCCGTGCCGCGAGTGTGTGTTCCGCTGCAAGAACGGCTTCGAGCTGTACGTGTACGTGGAGAACATCGGCATCTGCCATTCCGACATGCTGCGCATTCTGAGCCAGCCCATGATGGGAAACAAATAACAGCACAGAGCTGCTACGCTATCAATGCGAAGGGCCCCGGATCCCATCGGATCCGGGGCCCTTTTCCTTCGCCGTTTCTCCTACCGGCTGCAAGCGCGGACGGACGATGAGGGTCAGTTCTCCTCGCGGTCCCCGCCCAGGTATTTGTCCAGGATCAGCGGCGCGGCAATGCGCACCATCACCTGGTCCGTGCCCTCTGCCAGCTGGTTGCCCCGGCAATCCTCCCAAATCGCGCTCACGCGCTGGCTGACCGTGTAGCCGATGCCGCCCAGGATCTGCATGGCATCGCTTGCTACCTCCGTGGCGGCGGCGGGTATGTAGCGCTTCATCAGGGCAACGTACAGGCGGCGGTCCTCCGCCTCCTTGTCAATCTTATCCGCGGCGCGGTACAGCATGTTCCGCATGTTCTGCAGACGCAGCTCCATGTCCGTGAGCATCTGCTGTATCAGCTGGAAATCCGCTACCGTGGTGCCGAATGCCGTGCGTTCGGATGCGTAGCGCACGGCGTCTTCCATGGCCGCCTGCGCCATACCCAGAGACGAGGCGCACGTGAAGATACGTCCGCGCTCCAACAGCGCGAACAGATGCGGGAAGCCGGCCTTCGTGCCCGTCAGGCGCCATTCCGGCTGCAGCTCCACATCCTCGAACCGCACGCTGGCGAACGGAAGCATGGGCTGGCCGATCTTGCTGATGGGGAACGCGTAGATACCGCGCTGGCTGCGAGGCACGAGCCAAAACGACAGCGGCGGGTACTTTCCGTCATCGGGCGCGTCGCCATCGATGGCGGCCACCAGGATATACGGCGCGTATTCGCCGTTGTTCACAAACGTCTTCACGCCGTTCAGGCGCAGCTTGCCGCCGACCGTCTCCACACGCGTCTCCATGTTCATGGTGTCGGAGCCCGCTTGCGGTTCGGAAACGGCCAGCGCGAACATAACGCGACCCGTATCGCGATAGTTCCGCACCACCGTGGACACGTCGGCATCCGACGCGAATACCGCCATGATGTACAGGTAGAACAAGTCGTTCTGGAACGGCAGCGTTGTGCCCGAGCAGCGCGAAAGCTCCTCGATGATCAGCGCCTGCATCATCAGGCCGCCCTGGATGCCGCTGTAGACGGCTTCGGAATCCGCTTCGTCCATCAGGCCGAAATACAGATGGACGAATTCCTGGACCACGTCGTCGGGCAGGCCCTGGTCCTCGCGCCATTGCATAACGGAATCGTGCGTAAAGGTGCGCTCGCCGAATTCCCGGAATGCGGCGACCGCCCGCATTTGCTGTTCAGTCAGTTCGAAATCCATTGACAGTTCCTTATAGCGCGTACATCTAAGCAGTTAACAATATCTGTATGCATCGTAACGCAAAGTACGACACTTTTACCCAAAAGTGTCCATCAATCCCAAATGCGAAGGTGGGAAAACGGCATCTTGGCCGCTATTCGGTATGCTGGGCAAAGGAGATGCGGTCATTTCGGCGGTTTGTCCAATCGGCAGGGTGCGGCACTCGGTTCCGCACCCTGCCGCGCACGCTCGCCAGCTGCATCGGAGACAGCAAAACGAAAGGTCATCTTATGAAGATCGTCGCAATCAATGGAAGCCATCGATCCGGAAAAGGCACGGCATCGCTTATCCAGGCGGCACTGGAGGAAGCGCGCGCCGCTGGCCTGGAGACGGAAATGGTCGAGCTCTCGTCGTACAACATCGAATTCTGCGTGGGATGCAACCGGTGCCTGGGGCAGAAGACGTGCACGATCCAAGACGACATGACGGACATCATGGCCGCGCTGAAGGACGCGGACGGCATCATCCTGGGGTCGCCGAACTACTTCGCAAACGTGTCCGCCCGCATGAAGAACTTCATGGACCGCACCCGCTGCCTCCATATGGTGGAGAACCAGCTGAAGGGCAAGGTCGGCGGCATCGTTGCCACAACAGGCCTTTCGAACTGCGGCGGCGAAGAAGCCGTTGCCGCCATGGAGCGCTGGTTCCAGATCCACGAGATGCTGCTGGTGCACCCGCGCCCGGAAGGTGAGGTGCTGGGCAACGGCTGTTTGGGATCCATGTACCGTGGCTACGAGGACGGCAAGGTGAAATGGCGCCGCATCCAAGACGACGAAATCGCGTATAAGTTCGCCCGCCAGCTGGGACGCGATATGGCAGCGCTTATCAAGAAGCTCGCGTAAGCGCTGCAGCGCCTCTCCCGCCTCCCGCGCAATTCCGCGTCAACAGCAATCTGACCTGCAACAACAAGAAGGCCGGCCGCATAAGCGGTCGGCCTTCTGCACTATGCGAAGATAGCGGGATTAGTTCTCCCAGGCGCACTCCGCCTCGCCGGCGTTCTGGCGGCGGGACTTGAAGATCTTGTCGGGGATCTCCTCGCCGTGCCAGCACACGATGGCACCGTCGTCCTCGAGCTTCTTGATCTGCTCGTCGTTGTAGCCCAGCTTGTGCATGTACTCGGCCGTGTGGTAGCCCAGCGGCTTCGACAGGATCATCGGCGGGGGGGGCGAAGGGGCCTGGCGCGGACATGAA
>OGOS01001135.1_pt1 | contig 18194 bp, 16 predicted proteins | sample 1552701 | NCBI WGS metagenome assembly OGOS01 (sample SAMEA2580128, study PRJEB22360) | human gut metagenome | biome: human gut; feature: human-associated habitat; material: faeces | place: Denmark | collected 2008/2010
GGTGAGGAAAGTCCGGGCTTCACAGGGCAGGATGCCGGATAACGTCCGGTGGAGGTGACTCCAAGGCTAGTGCAACAGAAATATACCGCCAGTGCTTAACACTTAGTGTTGAGCTTATTGGTAAGGGTGGAAAGGCAGTGTAAGAGACTACCGTGGTATTGGTAACAATACTGGCTATGTAAACCCCATTCGAAGCAAGACCAAATATAAAGCGATACGGCTGCCCGTCGTGCTTTTAGGTAGGTTGCTTGAGCCTGCTGGTAACAGCAGGTCTAGATAGATGATCATCAGTAGTCAGGTCAAAGCCTGGCTGGACATAACCCGGCTTATAGTACTGCTCATATTTTTTTATTTAATAGGAAATTCCAATATAATTTCCTATTAAATAAAAGGCACTATGTGCCAGTTATGCGCACTCGCGTGAAGCTGTAGTTTGTCGCAAGCGACAGCACTCGTCGCGAGAACGTGCTCAGCACATTCTTTTTTATAATAGGAAATGGATGGATAGTAATGAACAATAATGATTATAAAGATAACAATGAGAACTTAAACAGTGAGAACACTGTGGATAATAAAAGCAGCCAGAACAGTGGTCATAGAAGAAGCAATGTCCAGCATACTGGCAGTAATACAGCTAACAATAACAGCCGTCACAATGTAAGAGAGGGCAGTAACAATAATTCAGAACATCACAGCAGCAATAGTAGTGAAGGACACCACAGCCACCATAGCAGTGGGGAACATCACAGCCACAGTGGTAAGAAGAGATTAACAAAACAGCAGAAAAAGAAACGTACTATAACAATTGTTTCAATAGTAGCTGCGGTTGTTGTTATTATAGGAATTATGGGTGTTAAAGGCTTATCTGATGCCAAGGGAATGTTAAAGAATGCTAATGAATTAAAGACAGAGATGAATGATATGCTTGGAGCTGTAAAAGCCCAGGATGCTGAGGCAGCTAATACAGCAGTATTAAAGCTTGACAATACAACTTATAAGATAAGCAAGACATTATCAAGCCCATTGTGGAAGATGGCAAGCCACATTCCGGTTGCAGGAAAGTATGTTAAGTCAGTAGATACACTTATAGGACTTGTTGAAGATGCATCAGATGATATTATAAAGCCGGCAGTAGCAACAATATCAGAATACCCTATGTCAGGTCTTAAAGTAGGTGATGGTTTTAGTGTAACAACAATTAATGCCTATCTTGATCTTTTAGAGCAGATACAGCCAGTGGTTAATAATATGACTGCTAAGATGAACAAGGTTGAACTTCCGGGAAGTATGGGAACAATGATATCTTCTTATAGTGATAAGATAACATCACTTATGAGTATGTACACAGATTATGAAGATTACATTCCATTAATGAAAGCATTTATCGGCGATGGAAGTGATAAGGTATATCTTCTTGCTGCACAGAATACAGCAGAGATAAGAGCTGCAGGTGGTTTCCCAGGTTCAATCGGAACAATAAGGGTTGAAGATGGTGTAATGTCAATTGGAGATTTTAATCCTGTTAATGATGTATTGGCAACATACCCACCAGATGAAGCTAATGTTACAAGAAAAGAATTAAAGATATTCAATGATACGTTAATCTATTCAAGAGATGCAAGTTTTAACCCTGATTTTGAAAGAGCTGCTCAGATATGGGCTTTGGCTTATGAAGCTAAGCACGGTGAGAGCGTTGATGGTGTGCTCTCACTTACACCGACTATTATACAGAAGGTTCTTAGAATATCAGGACCAATTACACTTCCTGATGGAACAGAGCTTAATGGTGATAATGCCGTATCAGTATTACAGTATGAGCTTTATTATAAGTATCTTAGTGACAGAAATACGGGTATGGATGATAGAGAGGCTAATGATTATGTTGACGGTCTTTTTGCAGAGACAGCCAAGCAGGCAATGGCAGTATTGGTATCAGGCTTTGATTTTAAGAGAATTAATGAATATGTAGATATGTTTAATGAGGGTGTTGAGGAGAACACAATTATGCTCTGGTTTGTAGATGAGCAGGAAGAGCAGTATGCTAAGGATGCAGGCTGTTCAGGAAATCTTAATGATGACCCGGCTAATCCAGAAGCAGGAGTGTTCTTTAGCTTATATGAGCCTTGTAAGTTAGGCTGGTTCTTAAATATTGATACAGAGATGAGTGAGCCTGTTATTAATGCAGATGGAACAAGAAGCTATGATATTACTGTGACATTAACTAATACAATTAAAAGAAGCAATATAACAAGAGCAGGTGGCTATATTCTTGGTGGATTCGATGGTGGAATAAGAGGATTTGTTCATTTATTCGCACCAGCAGGTGGTACTATAGCTAACTTTGAGACTAATAATGGCCTTAAGATAACAACTGATGAGTATGATAATCTTGAGGTTGGTTATAATGTTGATCTCGTAGTAGAAGCAGGTTCACCACAGGTAATAAAGTATACAGTAACAACAGCAGAAGGCGTTGATACACCACTTAAGATTCGCACAACACCTACATTACAGGCATATAGATAAAACAAGTCAGTATTGAATATTTTAGAAAGTGTTATGAAGGCAGGTTGTAGTGTATACAGCCTGTTGATTATATGGTATATATGAAATAAAAGGGGATGTGAAAAAACTCGATTGAGTTTTTTCACATCCCCAAAAAATGTTCGAAAATTACCCATGGTATATCAGAAGTTTCATCGTCAGCACTTGAAAAATACAATTTCTTTCCATAAGAAAATCTGTAGATGAGATATGTTGACGATTTCGCAACCTGTTTGTAACGTCCGGAAACTTTTTGATACAATACCGTATTAAGTGTATTGTCATTATGCTTTTCCATATAGGTTCTGCCATTTGATTTGAACGTCCGCGATGATGCCTGCACCGTTGTCGTCCTGACATTGGTTATCGCAAAACATCCCAGAACCATAAACAATAACAACAGACATAGTTTCAAATGCTTTCTCTTTGTGTTTTTCATTTTCTTTTTTCTTTTTCGTATTCTTTCAGTTCTTTCAGAGCCTTCTCACCCTGTGGGTAAAGAATGATGATATTAAAGATCGTCATCAGTCCGATTCCAACATCACCAAGATCCCACACAAATGTATATGCTGCAAGGCCGCCGATGAACAGCATCACAAGCGCCAGTACTTTGTATGCAGTCTGTGAAGCCCAGTTATCTCCGAAAAGATATGCAACATTGCATCTCGCATAAAAAAGGATGCCCAGAAACGTTGAAAAACTGAATAAAAACAGCGTCGCCGCAATAAAGATCACACCAAAACGGCCAAGATGATGTTCCATTGCTGTCTGCAGAAGATCCATTCCGGAAAGTCCTGTAACTTTTTCTTCCGGCGCAAGCAGCATGATAAATGCTGTACAGCTGCAGATCACGATCGTATCCACAAATACACCCAGGGCCTGGACAAATCCGGCTTTTACTGGACTGTCACATTCTGCTGCCGCTGCTGCACAGGGAGCGGAGCCGCTTCCCGCCTCATTGGAAAAAAGGCCTCTTTTTACTCCGTTCATCAGCACGACGCCAAATCCGCCGGCAACAGCCTGACGAAATCCGAAAGCTTCTTCAAAAATCCGTTTAAATACTCCCGGCATACTTCCGAGATTTGTAAATATAATAAACAGCGTGATCACAAAATAAAGCACTGCCATCACCGGCACCAGAAGATCCAGAACTTTAACCGTTGCATTCTTCCGAAGCACGATCACAGCTGCGATCACTACCAGCACGATGGTAGTATACAGCGGCGGAATATCAAAAGCATTTTTGAAAGACGCCGTGACGGAATTGCTGATAACCTGACTGATTCCACACCAGCAGATCAGGCCGGAAATGGCAAACAGAACGGAAAGCAGAACCTTTTTTCGTTTTCTGCCCTGTTTTTCTTCCCAGTAGCGATGGATATAGTAGGCAGGACCGCCCCTGTAGCCACCATAAAGAGGATCCTTTTCTTTATAGAGCTGTGCCAGGGTTGCTTCGATAAAAGCAGTGGAGGAACCGATCAGCGCCGTGATCCACATCCAGAATACCGCTCCTGCACCTCCTGCCGAGATCGCAGCTACCACACCGACCAGGTTTCCCATTCCCACACGGGTAGCTGTAGACACGATCAGCGTCTGAAATGCTGAAAGATTATTTTTGTCACTTTTCTTTTCTGACAGGGCTCGTACCATATCCGGAAAAAGACGGATCGGCAGAAGCTTTGTCCTGATGGTAAAATAGATACCGGTCGGAATCAGAAGCAGGATCAGAAGTGAGATTCCCAGCGTACTTCCTCCCGGAAGCGGGATCCTTATCAGATCTCCCCACAGAAATGTATAGACCTTTTCGATCATTGTTACTATCATGTTACTGTTTCCTTTCCCCAATCACCCCATGTGATCGTTTTGTTCTCTTTTTCTGCCCGTTGTTTGTATTTATTTCTGCAACGTTTTAAACGGGCAAAGCGTGTCTTTCATTATAATAGCTTTCTGTTTGTATGTAAAGAAAAATCCCGAATCTTTCGATCCGGAATTTTTTTGTATTGGTAACTTTTCTGTTATTCGACAGATTTCTGATATCTGTCTATTTTTATGAGCATAGCTGCATTTTACTCTCAGCCAGCCAGGTGGAACATCTCGATCAGGAATATCCAGCTCATTCCATAGTATGTTATCACGGCTACAAGGTCATTCATCGTAGTGATCAGAGGACCTGAGGCTACTGCCGGGTCCACACCAACCTTTTTGAAAAACAGCGGTATGCAGGTTCCCACTGCGCTGGATACCAGCATGGCCACCAGCAGGGATAATCCGATACAGCCGGATACCGCATAGGCAAATACGAGTGTTTTTCCTTTGCATAAGAAAATATACAATCCGATCAGTACAAAAGACAGAATACCGAGCAGACCACCGTTGCAAAGACCGATCCGCATTTCCTTCAGCACAAGCTCTGCTTTCTGTCTGCCCGTCAGCGTCTCATCCATCAGTACACGAATGGTTACAGCCAGGGACTGGGTTCCAACATTTCCTGCCATATCCAGGATCAGAGACTGAAAGCACATGATGATCGGCAGACAGGTAACTACTTTTTCAAACATTCCCACAACAGAAGATACCACCATACCAAGGCCCAGAAGAACGATCAGCCAGGGCATTCTTTTTTTCATGCTTTCAAAAAGAGGTTCTTTCAGATCTTCCTCTGCAGTCAGACCGGCCAGCTTTGCATAATCCTCTCCCATCTCATCGTCTACCAGATCGATGATCCCTGCGGATGTGATCACTCCAAGGAACCGATTGTCATCGTCCAGTACAGGAATGGAATCTTCAGAATAATCCTTCAGCCGTTCCATACAGTCGTCGATCTGCTCAGTACCATACACATATGGATAGGAAGTTACGATCAGCTCTTCCATAGGGTGGTCCTGTCTTGCTGTGATCAGGTCCTTCAGATCCAGCGCTCCATAAAACTCCCCTCTGTCCGTCACTGCAAAGATCGTAGAAATATTATCATTATCTGCCGCCTGGGAAACCAGCTCACTCATGGCCTGCTTTACGGTCAGGTTTTCACGGATCACAATGCAGTTCGTTGTCATTCTGCTTCCGATCTCATCCTCATCAAAGGAGCGGATCATTTCAATATCTTTCCGCACCTGTTCATCCAGAAGCTGGATCAGAAGCTTGCGTTTTTCTTTATCGATCTGCTTTAAAACATCTGCCAGGGCATCGGTTTCCATTTTGGAAAGAATGGCTGCCGCTTTTTTTACATCCATCTCTTCCAGATATTGTACAGTTTCTTCTTCCTCCAGATATTCAAAAACATCTGCCAGCATACTGCTTTCCAGGATACGGTATAGTCTGCTGCGCTCCGCAGTGCTTAATTCTCTTAATACTTCCGCTAGATCGTTTTCGTGAAAATCCTGCAGCCTTTCACTTAAAACTGCCGGAGAAACACTGCTTCGGATCAGACTCAAAATATCTTTTGAAAAATCCTGATTTCTTTTTGTCATTTTCTCATCCTCCTCACATAGTTTCGCACAAAACACGCACACCAAAAACAGACATGTTAAAGCATGTCTATGTGCTGTTTGATTTTCGATTGTGTTTCCTTGGGATTTGAGTATAAAGCGAAATGAATTTATACATGATCGCCTTACTGTAAGATTCTCAGAATGAGAAGAATGAAAAAGATATCTATTATAATCCTGCTACAATTATAATGTAATAATATCGTACAGATTCTGATGACACCGATACATCCTGTCAAATATATCCTTCTGATATATAGATATAATATTCCCACAGATATTCCGTACACTTAAAACAGAATGGAACAGTCTCATCTCGCTCTGTTCTTTCCATCTTTCACTCTGAGAGCTACAACTTCGCCCATGAGAATCACAACTGTCCATTCTGTTCACCTGCCTTTTTTTCTTAAATTTTTTTATCAACCCGGCCATTATAACGTTCCCGGCCGGGTTTTGTCAACCGGATTTATGGTTAAATTTATTGTAAATCCGGGTAAAATTTTATGCTTCACAGAGGAGGATGTTTATGCAGCAGCATTTGCGTTAATCGTATCAATGATGTTTTTTCAAAAAGGATCAAATTAAAAAGTCCAACAACAAATGCTTCTGCACGGATCTTCAGCATTTACTGTCGGACTTTTATCCTTTTTATTCCTTTTTGAAATATATCACAATATCATATTGTAGAGCAAAAGATTATTCTGCGTGGTCTTTCAGGTACTCTGCACGTCCCTCTTCGTAAAGGTTATTTCCCTCGCTGTCAATGATGACTACAAGCGGCATGTCTTCCACATAAAGCTTGCGGAGTGCTTCTGCTCCGAGGTCTTCGTAAGCGATAAGCTCTGCTTTTTTGATGCATTTTGCAAGAAGTGCACCTGCACCGCCGATGGCTCCGAAATATACGCCGTCATATTTTTTCATTGCATCTACGACTTCCGGAAGGCGGGCACCTTTTCCGATCATTCCTCTGGCGCCTACGGACATCATGGTCGGTGCATAAGCATCCATACGGCCGCTGGTTGTAGGGCCTGCGGAGCCGATGACTTCGCCTGGTTTTGCCGGAGTCGGACCTACATAGTAAATGGTAGCATCTGTAGGGTCAAAAGGAATTTTTTCTCCTTTTGCAAGGGCCTCGCACATTCTCTTGTGACCTGCATCACGGGATGTATAGATGGTTCCTGTCAGTAAAACCTGGTCGCCTGCATGGAGAGTTCTTGCCAGCTCTCTTGTCAGAGGCAGTGTAATCTTTCTTCTTTCCATATTAAAGCACCTCCGTTTTATGACGTGTTACATGGCAGTTGATGTTAACTGCACATGGCATACCTGCGATATGAGTAGGCATAGTCTCAATGTTCAGACCGATAGCTGTGGTCTTTCCGCCAAAGCCCTGAGGTCCGATACCAAGCTTGTTGATCTTCTCCAGCATCTCTTTCTCAAGATCTGCATAGTAAGGATCCGGGTTCTCTGTATTCAGAGGACGCATCAGCGCTTTCTTTGCAAGAAGTGCACATTTGTCAAAAGTTCCTCCGATACCAACACCAACTACCATAGGCGGACATGGGTTCGGACCTGCAGTTTCTACAGCCTCAAGAATGAAATCCTTGATTCCCTGAAGGCCTGCAGATGGCTTGAACATACGGATCTGGCTCATATTCTCGCTTCCGAAGCCTTTTGGTCCTACAGTTACTTTCACCTGATCTCCAGGAACGATCTCTGTATAGATCATAGCCGGTGTATTGTCACCTGTGTTTCCACGGCGTACCGGATCCTTGACAACGGATTTTCTCAGGTAACCTTTATCGTATCCGCGGCGTACACCTTCATTGATGGCATCATTTAAATCTCCGCCTGTAAAGTGGACATCCTGACCAATTTCAAGGAATACACATGCCATTCCGGTATCCTGACAGATCGGAACATTCTCACTGTCCGCAATATCAAAATTCTCGATAATGTTATCAAGGACACCTTTTGCGATCTCGCCGTCCTCGCAGGCACGGCAGGTTTTGATAGCATCCTTCACATCTTCCGGGAGATGTTCATTGGCTTCGATACAGAGTTTTTCGATAACCTCTGTAAGTCTGCTTACTTCGATTTCTCTCATAATAGACTCCTTTCGCTTATCTCATATGTTTTTATTATCATAACATATTTTTAACTTAACGTTCGTGGCGGGCATATTTCGGCAGAAGCATAGGAGATACGTCTCCTGTATCAACGCCTGCATTTTTCAGTTCCTCTTCATATTTTCTGATATGATCCAGATTCATGGTGCCAAGCTCTACCTCTTTGCATTTGGCAGCTGCTTTTTTACCTGCATTTCTTCCAAATACAATTACGTCAAGAAGAGAATTTCCCATCAGTCGGTTTCTTCCGTGGATTCCGCCTGCTGCCTCTCCTGCAACCAGAAGGTTCGGGATTTCTTTTGTAAAGCCGTCTCCGTTAATCTCAAGTCCGCCGTTCTGATAATGAAGGGTCGGGTAGATCACGATCGGGACTTTTCTCATATCAATGCCGTAATTCATGTACATACGGAACATGGCAGGGATCCTCTTTTCGATAGTTCCCTCACCGCCCAGGATCTCGATCATCGGAGTATCCAGCCATACACCTTTTCGTCCACCTGGAACTTCCACGCCACGGCCTTCCTCACACTCGCGGATAACACCGGAAGCATTTACGTCACGGGTTTCCAGCGGATGAATATAAGCTTCTCCGTTTGCATTTACAAGCTGTGCACCAACGGAACGAACCTTCTCTGTTACCAGGGCACCAAGGATCTGTGACGGATAGATCGCACCTGTTGGATGATACTGGATAGAATCCTGGTAAAGAAGGGAAGCGCCTGCTCTGTATCCAAGTACGAGTCCGTCAGCAGTTGCTCCGTAGTGATTGGAGGTCGGGAATCCCTGATAATGCATTCTTCCTGCACCACCGGTTGCAATTACAACTGTTTTTGCTCTTGCAACGGAATAGTCTCCGGTTTCCATGTTGAGAAGGACTGCACCGGCAGTCTGACCTTTTTCATCCTTCAAAAGTTCTACAGCGGAGGTAAATTCCACTACCGGAATCTTAAGATTTAAGACCTCATCACGGATAGTACGCATGATCTCTGATCCGGAATAATCCTTTGCAGCATGCATTCTCTTTCTGGAGGTACCGCCGCCATGTGTAGTGACCATGGTTCCGTCTTCTGCTTTATCAAACTCAACACCAAGGTCGTTGAGCCATTTGATCGCATCCGGTGCTTCCATTACCAGTCTTTTTACAAGCTCCGGTTTTGCGGCAAAATGTCCGCCTCCAAAGCAGTCCAGATAATGCTGTACCGGGGAATCATTTTCTTTATCTGCTGCCTGGATCCCGCCTTCTGCCATCATGGTGTTGGCATCACCGATACGGAGTTTTGTAACGATCATAACGTTGGCACCTGCGTTGTGGGCCTCGATGGCACAGGAAGAGCCTGCTCCGCCACCGCCGATGATCAGTACATCTACATCATAATCGATTTTTGTAAGATCGATTTTTTCGTTGAGCAGACGGCTTTCTGAATGGAGCATTTTTGTCAGTTCCAGTGGTGCTTTCTGTCCCTTGTTCGGTCCTACCTTGATCTCTGCAAATGCATCCGGGTTATAATCCGGATGGAATTTTTTGAGAAGAGCATCTTTCTCATCTGCACTCAGACGTCTTGGCTCTGTTGCCATACGCTCCGCTCTTGTAGCCTCTACCTTTTTGATGGATTCCATCATATTTTCTGGATATGGTGCATACATGTTTTACGCCCTCCTACTTCTCGATTTCTCTGCTGTTGTAAAGTTCCTGCATCTCTGTGATCGGCTTCTGCATGATTTTCTCGATCATATCGTCAAATTTGCCCTCGTGGATCTCTTCCACACGTTTCTCCAGATGCTCGCTTTTCGGCGCAATATATTTTCCGGTGAGACGTCTTGCCAGAAGGCCTACCATCGGATGGGAAATTCCTGCCGGACATCTTACGGAACAGCAGCCGCAGCTTACGCAGTCAAAGGATTCCTCTGCACATTTTTCAAGCTCGCCTCTCTGAGCATATGCAATATACTGCATGACATTTAAGTCCTGTGTACAGGCCTTTGTGCAGGCATTGCATCCGATGCAGCTGTAGATCTCCGGATAAAGCTCCATCATTACCTGCTGGTTCGGCTTAAGATCTTCTATATTATAAAGTCTCTTGTCTGTAGGGAAGAACGGGATACTTGCCACATACATTCCCTCCTGCACCTGTGTCTGACAGGCGAGACAGGTTTTCAGCTCATTCTGTCCCTTGATCCTGTAGATGGTCGCGCAGGCACCGCAGAATCCGTGTCTGCAGCCGCATCCTCTTTTTAATGTATAACCGGCATATTCCATAGCTGTCATAATGGTCAGATCACCGGGAACGCTGTATTTTTTACCGAAAAAATATACGTTTACCATATTATTTTCCATGTTGGTGTCCTTTCTTTTATCCAAATCGTACGCCATGTGGAACAGCCATCTCACACGTGCCCGTCGCAACGCTCTGCTGAACTAAGTACTAACTGCGACTAAGGAGTTCAGGAGAGCCTTCACTCCTAAGTCTTCGTAAGTACTGGATTTCAGCGCCGCTAAAACCGCTCCTAAAATGGGCATCTTAGCGAGATGGCTGTTCCACATGGCTGTGTACTGGCTATAACCAGCGCATATATTTGAAAGTTTCTTAAGGTGCAATCTATAACTTAGTACTCATTAGGTAATTCATCCACCTCATCACATCGGAATACTGGGCCGTCTTTGCAGACGTATTTGTCTCCGATGTTGCAGCGGCCGCATTTTCCGACACCGCATTTCATACGAAGCTCCAGTGTGGTATATACCTGATCTCTGGAGAAGCCCAGCTCTTCCAGTCCTGCCAGAACGAATTTGATCATGATCGGCGGGCCGCAGACCAGAGCGGTCTTATTGGTATCAAAACCAATCTCCTTCAGATAATTCGGAACAAATCCTACATGACCGTCCCAGCCTTCCTGCTCACGGTCAATGGTAAGATATACATTTACACCTTCTGTTTTCATCCATACTTCCTGGATTTCCTTAAGCTGCACCAGATCATCTGCGGAACGGGAACCATAGAGAATATCTACTGTTCCGTAATCCTCACGGTTATCCAGCACATAATTGATCACGGAACGAAGAGGTGCCAGACCGATTCCACCTGCGATGAACAGGAGATTTTTTCCCTTTAACTTATCTTCCACCGGAAAATGATTTCCGTATGGTCCGCGGACTGCAATCTCATCTCCAACCTGAAGGCTGTGGAGATGATCGGTAAGGGATCCGCATTTTTTGATGCTGAATTCCTGATAATCTTTTACAGTAGGAGAAGAAGTAATGGAAAACATACCTTCACTGACTCCCGGTGCACAGACCATGGCACACTGTCCTGGCATATGCTCGAAAAGCTTTCCACCCTCCGGAGCTTCCACACGGAAGGTTTTTACATCCGGTGTCTCCTGACGGATATCTGTGATCACGCCAACCTTGGGGATCAGCGTATCCAGTGTATAATTTTTATGACAGGTACATTCACTCATTCTTTTCACCTCCCTGTTTTTCAAAGGCCTTGATGACTTTTACGATATTTAAAGATTCCGGACATTTCTCCACGCAGCGGCCGCAGCCAACACAGGAGAACATGCCGTCATTATTTAACGGATAATAAACAAGCTTATGCATAAATCTCTGACGGAATCTCTGCATCTGGCTGGTACGGTTGTTTCCGTGAGCCATCATGGTAAAATCAGAGTACATGCAGGAATCCCAGCAGCGGTAACGGTGAACACCGTGCCCTGTGTCGTAATCCTTAATGTCATAGCACTGACAGGTCGGACATACGAAGGTACAGGTTCCGCAGGCAAGACAAGGCTTGTACAGTTTCTCCCATACAGGAGAATTGAAACGGTCCATGTATTCTTCCTGCGCCCATCCTTCCAGTGAAAGATGTGTATATGGAAGAAGCTCGATAATACCACGGATTGCCTTCTTCTCCTCTTCTACCTTTGTCTCATCAGCATCTGCCAAAAGCTCCTTCACAGCTTCTGTCAGAGCATTTCCCTTTTCTGTGAGAGGCTTCCAGAAAAGTTCTCCCTCGATGATCCAGGCTGCAACATCTGCTTCCGGATCTGCAGCATCAATGCCAAATACTTTACAGAAGCAGCTTTCCTCCGGTTCATGACAAGCAAGAGCTACGATAGTTCCATGTTCTCTTCTTGCCTGGTAAAAAGTATCCACCGGATCCCCAAGGAATACCTTGTCGAGAACCTTCACACCCTGTACATCACAGGCTCTCATTCCGAATACGACAAAATTCTGGTCTTTCAGTGCCTGAGGCTCAATGCTGATATTTTTTCCGTCTTTTTTACAGGTATAGAGATTTTCACTCTGCGGAAAGAAAGCATCCTTCGGTGATTTCACGGTTTTCAGTGTTTCAAGGGAAACTTCTGCATCCTCACTCCATGCCTTGAAGTTCACCTGCTCACTTACCTTTACCGGTAAATATAATTCCTGGTCTGCGGCAATTTTCCGGAATAATGCCGGCAGATTTTCTACTGCGATCTTATACATACATTATCCCCTTTCTGCCACGATCCCTGGCTCTACATCCTCAAAGGTAAAGCTGGTAAGCGGACCCTTTGACTCCGCATCCTCGCCTGCCTGATACTCACCGTAAAACGCATCAATATCCTTGATAAACTTACGGTTAAACAGATGAAGGGGAATTCCCTGCGGGCAGACTCTGCTGCACTCGCCACAGTCCGTACATCTTCCGGCTACATGGAAGGCACGGATCACATGGAACATCTTTTCCTCAAAGGAATCCACATTTGCCTTCTGGGCGCTGTCGAACTTGTTGCTGTCAAAAACGCATTTGCGGCAGCTGCAGGCCGGACATACATTACGGCAGGCATTACAGCGGATACATTTACTCAGCTCGCTCTGCCAGAATGCAAATTTTTCTTCCGGACTCATTGCCTCGATCCGCTCAACTTCTGCGAAACGGTCAGCGTCCTTTGTCTCCTTTGACTCACCGATCAGTTCATCGTAAATTTTATGCTCTTTTCCTTTACATACATGGCAGCGTTCCAGCATGGCATCTTTGTATGCACAGGTTTTTTCTCCGTAAACAGTATCCACAGTCAATGTCTCTGCATCTCCGGTAATCTCTGCTCCGGAAATTCCCCGGATACCCTTGATCCCCATTTTGCGGATCTTTTCAATATCCAGCTTTCCTTTACAACCAACACCTACGATATAGGCTTTTTCTCTGTCTACACGATGCTCTTTCAAAAGCTGGTTAAAGCTATATGTATCGCAGGGCTTCAGACAGACCATAGTTTTTCCTTCCAGCTTGGAAGCTTCGATCATATATTTGCTTAAATTGGCACCGCAGAATCCATCATAGACAAAATCCTCCAGAGATTCCGGTGTTTCAAAATAGGCTGGTTCCGGATTAAAGGCAAGATCTCCGGCTTTCCACCCAAGAACCCGGACTACCGTGCCATCTGCAAGCAGTTCTTTTGCACGTTTTATCAGCTCCTGCATCTTATATCCTCCAATCTCACGTTTTTACCAAGTGAATGGATCTTCTCAACAAACTCATTCATAGTCTGTGAAAATTTCACGCCTTCTGCGGCAGATACCCATTCCACACGTGTTCTTCCGTTTTCCACCCCAATATAATCCAGCATTGAAAACAGAAGTGTCATACGTCTTCTTGCATAATAGTTTCCGGTACTGTAATGGCAATCTCCCGGATGGCATCCGCACATGATCACACCATCGGCTCCTTTTTCAAAGGCACGGAGGATGAACATGGGATTGACACGGCAGGAACATGGAACACGGATGATCTTTACATCCGCCGGATAGCTCAAACGGCTGCTTCCGGCAAGGTCTGCTCCGGCGTAGCTGCACCAGTTACAGCAGAATGCCACGATCTTTGGTCTGAATTCTTCCTTTGTTTCTATCGACATATTGCATCCACCTCCGCGATAATCTGTCTGTTGGAGAAGCCCTGAAGGTCCATGGCTCCTGACGGGCAGGCTACTGTGCAGGCACCGCAGCCCTGGCAAAGTGCTGTATTGACAACCGCAACTCTTCTTGTCTCACGGATACCGTGATCGTTGACCTGTTTCTCCTCATAGGAAATCGCTCCGTAAGGACATACATTTGCACAGGTAGAGCATCCGTTACAGAGAAGCTCGTCGGATCTTGCCGTACATGGATTGGTTGTCAGCTTGTCCTTTGCAAGAAGCCCTATGGCCTTTACAGCCGCAGCTCCTGCCTGGGCAACTGTCTCCGGGATATCCTTTGGTCCCTGGCATACACCGGAAAGGAAAATTCCTGCTGTCGGTGATTCTACAGGACGAAGCTTTGCATGAGCTTCTGTAAGGAAATTGTTGGTGTCAATACTTGCAGTAAGCATAGTAGCGATCTTACGTACATCCGGATTTGGCTCAATGGCTGTTGCAAGAACTACCATATCTGCTTTCTTGAAGATCTGCTTATTATCAAGAAGATCCGAGCCCTGAACAAGAAGTGTTCCATCCGGCTGCGGAATTACTTTTCCTACCTGACCTTTGATGTAGTTTACGCTATACTGCTCAACTGCTCTTCTGTAAAACTCATCGAAGTTTTTACCAGGTGTACGGACATCAATATAAAATACCGTCACATTGGTATCCGGATATTTATCACGGATCAGCATGGCATGCTTAGCTGTGTACATACAGCAGATCTTGGAACAGTATGGCTTTCCACGGTCATCGGAGCAACGGCTTCCAACACACTGGATAAATACGATCTCCTTCGGTGCTTTTCCATCGGAAAGGCGCTCAAGATGTCCTTTTGTAGGTCCTGCAGCATTCATGATACGCTCCAGCTCCAGAGATGTGATCACATCCTTGCTCTGGCTGTATGCGTATTCATCGTATTTGTCAAGCTTGATGGTATCAAATCCGGTTGCCACCACGATCGCTCCGTATTTCTGTGTTACGATCTCATCCTGCTGATCGTAATCAATGGCTCCTGCCTGACATACTTTGGAGCAGACACCACATTTGCCTGTCTTAAATTTCAGGCAATGCTCTCTGTCGATCACAGGAACATTTGGAATCGCCTGTGCAAACGGAGTATAAATAGCTGACCGGTTGTTCAGCCCTCTGTTGAACTCATTTGGAATCTTTTTGGAAGGACATTTTTCCTGGCAGACTCCACAGCCTGTACATTTGTCCATGTTGACACTTCGCGCTTTTTTGCGGATATCAACAGTAAAATCTCCTACAAAACCTGCAACTTTTTCTACTTCACTGTATGTATAGATATTGATCTTTTCGTGAGCTGCAGCCTCCACCATTTTTGGAGTAAGGATACATGCGGAGCAATCCAGAGTAGGGAAGGTTTTGTCAAGCTGTGACATTCTTCCGCCGATACTTGGTGTTTTTTCCACAATATCAACTTCATAGCCTGCATCGGCAATATCAAGAGCCGTCTGGATTCCGGCGATACCGCCTCCGATGATCAGGGCTCTCTTTGTAACCTGGCTTTCTCCCGGCTGAAGAGGAGCATTTAAATTAACTTTTGCTACTGCTGCTCTTGCAAGGATCACGGCCTTCTCCGTAGCCTCCTGCATATCCTTGTGGATCCAGGAACAGTGCTCACGGATATTTGCGATCTCCACCATATATGGATTCAGGCCGGCCTTTTCCGCTGCTTTACGGAAAGTTGCCTCATGCATACGCGGAGAACAGGAACAGACAACCACTCCTGTGAGATTTTTTTCACGGATGGCTTCCTGGATCCTGGACTGTCCTGCTTCAGAACACATATACTGATAATCTTCTGCATGGACAACTCCTGGCTCTTTTGCAATGATCTCCACAACCTTTTTCACGTCTACCGTAGCGGCAATATTACTTCCGCAATGACAGACAAATACACCGATTCTCTGCACTTTCTCACCTCCTGTATCTTCTGAACGCACTTACAAGCAGCTGCTGAGGAAGCTCCGGATCAAGAAGCTCCGGAATTTCATTTGGTGAAAGATAGTCTCCGCCTTTTTCCCGAACAACCAGCTGTCTTGCCCCGTCAATGATCTTTCCGGGTTTTACGTCTCGCGGACAGCGCTCCACACAGGCAAAACAGGAAAGACATTTCCACAGGGATGCTGAATTTACAAGTGCTTCGATATTTTCATTGATCACGTAGGACACAAACTGATGAGGCTTGATATCCATCTCGTCAAAGGATGGGCAGGTAGCAGAGCATTTGCCACACTTCATACATTTCAGAGGATTGGTCCCGCTGATCTCCTTTATTTTTTCCGCAGCAGAATGGTTATCTCTCATTTTGCCACCTCCTCTTTGACGCCAAGGGCTTCTGCCAGAAGCTCTGTAAAATAGTAAACCGGCATTTTATTTCCGGAATTTTTATTCAGATTGTATTTGCAGAGCGGACAGGCAGTGATCAGCATATCTGCGCCAAAGCCTGCTGCGCTTTCTTCAATCTTTTCACACATATTCTGTGACATTTCTTTTTCTTTCAGGGATATATATCCTCCACAGCATTCATTTCTGTAAGGATAGATCACAGGCTCAGCGCCAAGGGCACGGATAAAATCCTCCATGATCCTTGGATTTTCCGGATCATCAAATGCCATGATCTTTCCAGGTCTCAGAAGCAGACATCCGTAATAGGCTCCGATCTTCTTTCCGGTAAAAGGATTTACTACTTTTTCTTTCAGTTTATCAAAACCGACTCTGTCCCGGAGAACCTCCAGATAATGGAGAACGGTTGTCTCTCCTTCATAGGGAGCTTCCAACTGCATATAATTGTTGGCTCTGGTCCGGATATCTTCCACATTTTTCATATCATCATTGACACGCTTGATCACATGATGACAGGCTGAACAGATCGTCACCAGATCCTGGCCTTTTTCTTTTGCCTGGTTTAACGCACGGACGGAAGAAAGCTTTGTGGCGATCTCGTCTGTGCCAAGCGGATAAACACCACCACAACACTGCCAGTCCTCGATCTCCTCAAGCTCAAACCCAAGGGCTGTGGCACTGGCTCTGGCATACTCATCCAGATCTTTGGCCTTTGTTCTCAGGGTGCAACCCGGATAATAACTGTACTTCATACCTTTCATTATCCTTTCTTAGTCTAAAATCTGACGTTTATAGTAGATATTCTTGTTCATATATTGTCTTTTTTTTAACGATACATGAATAAAAAAATGAAATCTCAACTAACACTTATTTGAGTTTTTTTATCAATTTGCACCCAAATAAAAGAGAAAAACACTCTTCCTCCGCAATTAAGAAGTGTATTAGCTCGATTTCCGAAATCATCATATCACGTTATTTCTGTTTCGACAAGGCTTTTTCGATATTTTTGTGTTTTTTTTAACGTACTTTTGAAAAACCTTATCATTTACGATCCTGCTTCCATGATAATTTTCATTTTTGGGCATAAAAAAAGCTCCGGATCTCTCCGAAGCTTTTTTGCTCCTATCAGTAAATAATGATCGGATAACCTGCATCAATGGTGTTATAGATCAGTGCTGCCTGATCCTTAGGCAGATTGATGCAGCCGTGGCTTCCGTTGGTTTTATAACGGTTCCCGCCAAAGGATGACTGCCAGGACGCATCATGAAGTCCCTGTCCGTAGACAAAAGGCATCCAGTAATTAACCTTTACATCGTAACCATATTCATTGCTGGTAAGGTTAAAGGGACTCGCCTTGTAGGCGATCGGCCATGCACCACGATATGTTTCACGCCCCTTCACCGGCTTACCGCTGACAATATCTGTTTCCGTCACAAGGCTTCCGTCCTTATACAGCCACAAATGCTGTGCATCCAGACTGACCTCTATGTAACTGCCTGCCAGATCGTCTGTTCCGTTTCTCTGGTATCCTTTTTTGCTGTAAACAGGCTCTCTTGTTACAGCAGTACCACTTTTCAGGTCTTCCAGAAGCTGAGCATATTCTCCGTCCTGATCGATCCGGTATCCGTACTCATTTCCCTCAATGGTCACATCCGTTCCCGCAGATGTATGAAAGGGTAGTGTAAAGTAGCCTATGAAAAATTGGAGCTGAAAAAATGGCTCCATTGGA
>OGOS01001138.1_pt1 | contig 18176 bp, 14 predicted proteins | sample 1552701 | NCBI WGS metagenome assembly OGOS01 (sample SAMEA2580128, study PRJEB22360) | human gut metagenome | biome: human gut; feature: human-associated habitat; material: faeces | place: Denmark | collected 2008/2010
TATACGGAACAGGCGAGAATGTCCGTGACTGGCTCCACGTTTCCGACCACTGTGAGGCCATCGACCTGATCATCCACAAAGGACGTGTCGGTGAGGTTTATAACGTCGGCGGACACAATGAGAGAACCAACCTGGAGGTTGTTAAAACCATCCTGAAAGCGCTGGACAAGCCGGAAAGCCTGATCCAGTATGTAACTGACCGTCCAGGCCATGACCGCCGCTATGCGATCGACCCGACCAAGATTCACAACGAGCTCGGCTGGCTGCCGCAGACTAAGTTTGAGGACGGCATTCAGAAGACTATTCAGTGGTATCTGGACAACAAATCGTGGTGGGAAAACATCATTTCTGGCGAATATCAGAAGTATTATGAACGAATGTATGGGAACCGGTAAACCGCTGATTTCGATTGTTGTACCGGTTTATAATGTAGAATCATATATTCGCCAATGCATTGAAAGCCTGCTGAACCAGACATATCGTTACCTGGATATTATTCTTGTGGATGACGGTTCCTTGGACACCAGCGGCATGATTTGCGACGAATATGCTGCGGCGGATAAACGCATTACTGTAATGCATCAGAGTAATCAGGGCGTTTCTGCCGCCAGAAATCAAGGAGTACAGACTGCAAAGGGAGAATACATCGCTTTCGTTGACGCCGATGACTGGCTGACGCCTGATTATCTTGCATGCTTGCAGTCAGCTATGTCGAAATCTGGTGCGGATATTGTTGTTGCCTTGGAAAATCAAGAGACTGACATTTGTTATTGGAGCGGCACGGAAGCATTGGAAACCATGCTGTATCAGGAAAAATTTGATACCAGTCCATGGGGAAAGCTGTTCAGAGCGGAAGTTGCTAAGGCGGTACCGTTCCCGGCAGGCATGTTCTTTGAAGATTTAGCGGTTGTATGCAGAATGATTGGAATGGCGGCTATTGTAACGGCTGTATACTGTTCCGGATATTGCTATCGGAAGAATCCAACGGGCACGATGCATGGAGGCAGCAGCAGCCGTCTGTTAGATGAGCTGAAAGCCGCAGATATGATGTATCGGTATGCAGTCGAGGCATTGGATTCGCCCAAAGCGGCCCGCTGCCGCAAATTTAGTTCATATTGTCAGGTGCTGCTCAAATTGCCGAAAAGCGGTTTTGAAAGCGAGAAAAGACATATATGGCAGTACATCCGCACGTCTAGAAAGTATGTTTTGTTCGACAGCAATGCAAGACTGAAGAACCGTGCAGCAGCGTTTGCTTCGATCTTTGGCGAAAGATTAATGAGGTTGCTATGGAAAATGTCTCAGAAAGAAAGATAAAGGTCCTGCTCATGTACAGGACCTTTGGTCCGTCTGTTAATCTATGCGGTTATTTGCAGCTCAAATGGCTGGCAGAGCGCCATATGATTGAATTTCGTGACAAGCGCATCATGGATATACAAAAGCAGGACCTTCAATGGTGCGAGGTTGCTGTTTTTGTACGAGGTGATGCACTGCTTGATGAATGGATGGCTAAATTCTGTCATAAAGCAGGGAAAACGGTCGTGTACATCCTGGATGACGATTTGCTGAACGTACCCATCACCATGGGGAGTGGTCCGTATTATGCGCAGGAGTCCGTGAAGCGGCATATTCGTCAGATGATGGAATACAGCGACTATTTCATGTCGCCGTCCAAGGTGCTTCTTGAAAAATATGGCGGATTGTTCAAAGACAGCTTTCTGCTGCACGAACCGTCAGCATATGTGATAGATGAAAAACGGTCAAATTCGGACGGGAAAATCCACATCGGTTTTGCAGGCTCGTCAGACCGAGGACAGGATATTGATGCGATATTGACGGATGCGCTGACAGCGATTGCTGAGAAGTATAAAGACCAAATTGTAATCGAGATATTCGGCACGGAGACAGAACTCTCGAAAAAGCTCCATTGCAGAACCATCCCCTATACCGAGTCTTACGAAGAATATCAGCAAAAGATGCTGGAGCTGAATTGGGATATTGGATTGGCACCAATGCCGGAGTCGGACTTTCATGCTTGCAAGTACTATAACAAGCTAGTCGAGTATGCGGGGTTTGGCATTGCAGGCGTGTATTCCAACGTGTTGCCGTACACAGAGGGCGTTTTGAATCGTGAGAACGGTCTGTTATGTGACAACACGTCAGAGGCGTGGACTGGGGCACTGTCGGAATTGATTGAAAATACACAATTCAGACAAAAAATCAGTCGATATAGTATTCAACAGTCGAAAAGTGAATTTTCTGTTGCATATTCCGCCACGAGTTTTGATAGATGCTTGCGAGCGTTTGAAATCACATCTAATCAGGGCAAGACCGCGATATTCTGGAATTTTCACAAATTCCAGGGATTGGTCAGCTGGTATTTGGAAAAGTTCAAAAAATACGGTATGGCTACGCCAATTATTGCAATCAAAAAGGTAATGTATCTGATGAGGAGAACGAGAAAATGAAAATTTTAGTAACCGGCGTAGGCGGACAGCTTGGATACGATGTATGCAAGGTTCTGGACGCGCGCAAAATCGAAAACAAGGGCGTTGATCTGGCGGATTTTGACATCACGGACGCACAGTCAACGCATGATTACATTGCCGCATACCGTCCGGATGCGGTTATTCACTGTTCGGCGTGGACGGCCGTGGATAAGGCGGAGGACGAGTTGGACAAGGTTCGTGCGGTCAACACCGAAGGTCCACGTAATATTGCGAAGGTCTGCAAGGAGATCGGCGCGAAAATGCTGTACATTTCGACCGATTACGTGTTCCCTGGTACGGGTGAGCGGTTCTACGAGCCGGACGACCCGACCGGCCCGCTCGGCGCTTACGGTTCGACCAAGCTTGGCGGTGAACTAGCTGTCAAGGAGCAGCTGGATAACTGCTTTGTCGTTCGTATCTCGTGGGTATTTGGCAAAAACGGCAACAATTTTGTCAAGACCATGCTGCGCCTTGCGGAGACGCACGATGAACTGAACGTAGTCTGCGACCAGATTGGCAGCCCGACATACACGGCGGATTTGGCACCGCTGCTGTGCGACATGATCGTGACTGAGAAATACGGCACGTACCATGCAACCAACGAGGGTATCTGCTCGTGGGCAGATTTCGCAGAGGCGATTTTTGCATTAGCTGGCAAAAAGGTTAAGGTAAATCACATCCCGACCAGCGAGTATCCGACCCGTGCAGTTCGTCCGCTTAACTCGCGTATGAGCAAGGATAAGCTGGAGCAGATGGGATTCTCGCGTCTGCCGCACTGGAAGGACGCGCTGGAAAGATACTTGAAGGAGATTAGCGAGAACGCATGAATATCAAATCACTGAAAAAAGGCTGCTGCATTGCGCTTGCGGTTTATATCGTGCTGGCGCTGGCGTTTTACTGGATTGGCGGCAATCAGCTGCACTACCGCGATGTGGAAACTGACATGCTGAGCGCCGGTGCACCGATTGGCGAGATCACGAAGAATACCGTCATTACACAGCAGATCGAGGTCGAGGGTGGCCAGCTGACCGGATTAACCTTGATCGGTGCAACCTACGCCCGGCAGAATACGGGCACGCTGCAGATTACGGTGCAGGACGGCGATACCGTGCTTGCGGAGCAATTTGTGGATATTGCGGCAATGGCCGACAGCAGTGAATTTGATATTACGTTTGACCCGATAGTTTCCATCCCGAGTGATAAAGCTGAACTGAAGATTACCGCGCCGGAGAGCGTTGAGGGCAATGCGGTAACGCTTTATGTGGGCAATTCGATGTCAACGGCACGCAATCAGCTAGAGGTGAGCCTGTCCGACGAAGAGCACGTCTATATGAACGGTGTTATGCAGGACGGCGCGCTGTGCGTGCAGGTTCACAGCAGGGAGAACCTTTGGTTTGGTGCGTATTACTGGTATATCGCGCTGGCTGGACTGCTCGCGGTCGCGCTGTACTGTATGTATCTGGTTGCAGGTATGCAACGCGGAAAACGCCTGCTGGTCATCAATCTGTGTGCGGCATTTACACGTTACCGCTATCTGATGAAGCAGCTTGTTTCGCGCGATTTCAAGACAAAGTACAAGCGTTCGGTGCTTGGTGTGCTGTGGAGCTTTCTCAATCCGTTGTTGACGATGATGGTTCAGTATATTGTGTTCTCTACGCTGTTTAAGTCGGATATTCCGAACTTTTCGGTCTATTTGCTGACCGGTATCGTGTGCTTTAGCTTTTTTAGTGAGGCGACAACCATGTCGCTGACGTCAATCGTTGGCAACGCGTCGCTCATCACTAAAGTGTACGTGCCGAAGTATATCTATCCGCTGACGCGCGTTATGTCCTCGACCATAAACTTTGGTCTGTCGCTGATTCCGCTGCTGTTTGTGCTGCTTATCACTCGAACTCCAATTCGTCCGGCAATTTTGTTACTGCCGTTCGGCGTAGGATGTTTGTTTGCGCTGGCGCTGGGTGTCGGCATGCTGCTGGCAGCGGCAATGGTATTCTTCCGCGATACGCAGTTTTTGTGGGGCGTAGTGAGCATGCTGTGGATGTATGCAACGCCGATTTTTTATCCAGAGAGCATTATCCCGAGCAATTTTATGGTGATCTACAAAATGAATCCGCTGTATCACATTATTCGGTTCATTCGCATCATACTGATCGACGGTATATCTCCTGAGCCGAAAGCGTATGCGCTGGCGCTGCTGGTATCGTTCGTGCCGTTGCTGATCGGTGCGACGGTGTTTAAGAAAACACAGGATCGCTTTGTCCTCAATATCTGATTTGTTAAGGTGTAAGACATGATAATTCGAGCAAAAAATATTTCCATGCGGTATTTGATGACCTACGACCGCATTAAGAGCATTAAGGAATATCTGGTGCAGCTTGTGAAGGGCAAGATCAAGTATGAGGAGTTCTGGGCGCTGCGGAACGTGAGCTTTGAGATTAAAAAAGGCGAGGTCGTCGGTATTATCGGTCATAACGGCGCAGGCAAATCGACGCTGTTAAAGGTCATCTCGGGCATTTTGAAACCGACGGGCGGCGAGCTTGAGGTGCACGGCAATATTGTTCCTATGTTGGAGCTGGGCAGCGGTTTTGACCATGATCTGACCGGCAGAGAGAATGTGTTTCTCAACGGTGCGATCCTCGGCTATACAGAGGAGTATCTGAAAGCCAAGTACGACGAGATCGTTGCGTTTTCCGAGCTGGGAAAGTTTATTGATGTACCGATCCGCAATTATTCGTCCGGTATGCTCATGCGTCTGGCGTTTTCCATTGCGACCGTTGTTCAGCCGGAGATTTTGATCGTTGACGAGATTTTGGCGGTCGGTGACGCGGCGTTTCAGGAGAAAAGCAAGGCACGTATGCACGAGTTGATGAGCGGCGGCACGACGGTGTTGTTCGTTTCGCACAGTCTGGAGCAGATACGCGAAATGTGTGACCGCGTAATCTGGCTGGAGCACGGTAATGTGAAGATGATCGGTCCGACAAAAGAAATATGCGATGCCTATCAGGCGTCTTGATGAGGTGCAGAATGAGCGAAATTTATAACGAGGAATATTATCATAACGGCTGCGGACCGATACCGTATGAAGAACCGGAGCACTGGGTCGAGTTTTTCGGTATGATTGCAGACCGCATTGTAAAGGATATTCATCCGCAGACGGTATTAGATGCAGGTTGCGCCATGGGGTATCTTGTGGCTGCACTGCGCGACAGAGGTGTCGAGGCATACGGTATTGACATTTCGGAATACGCAGTATCGAAGGTACGGGAAGATGTGCGTCCGTTCTGCCGCGTGGGATCGCTGACGGAAGAATTTCCGGCGGATTTGCCGCAGCGGTATGACCTAATTGTTACCATCGAAGTTCTGGAGCACCTTTATGCGGAGGACGGAAAAAAGGCAATCGCGAACCTTTGCAGGCATAGCGATACGGTTCTTTTTTCGTCTACGCCGGATGACTTCACCGAGCGCACCCATGTAAACGTGCAGCAGCGTGAATATTGGGCGCGGCTGTTTTTCGAGCAGGGATTTACGGACGATATTAACTACCGTCCGCGCTATCTGACTCCATATGCTTCGCTGTTCCGCAAGAATTCAGATATGGTTCGCCAGATTGAAGATTATGAGCGTTTGATTGCACGATATGATAAAGTATATGCTTTACAGCGTAATAAATGGAGCTGCAAAGTATATTTTGACTTTGGTCAAGGCATGAGCGAAACGTCATGCAATACATTTGATGTAGTCAATAATAAAATATTTTCGCAAAGAATCAGACTGCCGCAAGGTTGCAAGAGCATACGTTTCGACCCAGTCGAAGGTGCAGGCTGTTTGGTGTGGAATCTGAAAGCACGCACTGAAAATAATGTGATTTTAATTAAACAAAGCAATGGATTATCGTTAAACGGTGTAATGGCCTTTGCGCCGAATGATCCCCAAATTTATTTCGAGGATTTCCAGCAACAATATCAATATATCGAGTTGAGTGCTGATATTTTATTACTTGAACAAGATGGTTGGATGTATTTTTGCAAGTCTATTCAGGAAACAATGCAGTCGTACAATTCCTCTGAAAATAAAATTACAGAAATGGAAGTAACGATAAAAGAGCTGCAAAACGAGTTAAAAGATGAAATTGCAAAACAGGAAATCAAGGAAGATGAGTCGAGCGCTGAATTAAAAAGGCAGGCTGACGAGTTTACAGAGCATGTTGAGGAACTAGAGAAAGCGCTGTCCGCAGCACAGCAGGAAATCAATGATTATAGTAATCTGCTAGCACATGAACGGGGAGAGGCAGCAAAGATCGCAGAGGCATATCATACGATTTCGACAAGTACATTCTGGAAATTGACCAAACCGGGTCGTGTATTCATGGACATAACAAAAAAATGTTTCGTTTGGCCGTTGCGCAAAGTACTGAACTACTTGAAAATGCGTGGATTGAGTGCAACACTGAAAAAGATTAAACAGAAAATAACTGGTCAAACGAGTACGGCTCCGATTGTGCAGAGTGCTAATCCATTGGGGAATACATTACAGCGGAGTAGTGTTACAGGGAATCCAATAGATGCTATCGCAATCATTGACACAGAAAATACGGTAAAGCGTTTGAATTTGGTAACAGATACTATTGAGGCTTCATCTTTGCTTGGCGGTGTCGCTACAGCGTTGATTGTTGCAACGGAATTTGCTAACAGATATGATTATGAATTGCGTATTATTACAAGAAATGCAGCAACAAATCCGGTGAATTATATGAATATCATGTCGATTAATGGTATTGAACCAGCGAGAAAACTGAGCTTTTATAGTGATTATGAAAGATTTGATAAGCCAGTAGATTTTCGTATGGAAGTGGGGAAAAATGATATTTTCTTTGCGACTTCGTGGTGGAGTGCACAGGCAATTAAGAATACAACGATTCGTCCAAGATTTTTCTATATTATTCAGGAAGTGGAGACATTTTTTTATAATTACGGAAGTGAACATTTTCTCTGTGAACAAATAATGCAGGATAAGAATATAGATTTTATTATTAACTCGCATTATCTGAAAGAATATTTCGCTGAAAACTGCCCCAATATTGCAGAGCATAGCTGCTATTTTGAGCCAGCGTTTTCTCAGAAATTGTATGGTCGTAATTCGTTCATTAAAAAGAATAAATATAAACTGTTTTTCTATGCTCGTCCTAATAATCCGCGCAATCTTTATGGAATAGGTGTTGAACTACTTCAAAAAGCAGTAGATAGAGGCGTTTTGGATATGGACGAATGGGATGTTTATTGCGTTGGTCAAAATGCACCGATTATCCATTTCTCAACGGGAAAAGATTCGATTAATATGGGACAGCTATCTTGGACGGAATATGCTAAGTTCCTGACAGATGTAGATCTGGGACTTTGTCTGATGTATACCCCGCACCCGAGTTATCCGCCGTTTGATGTTGCTTGTTCGGGCGGCGTCGTATTGACTAATAAGATGCTGAATAAGCAGTCGTTTGAGATGTGTGACAATGTAGTTATGACAGATTTAGATGACGAATCATTTTTGTCCAATTTCAAGAAGGCAGTGGAGCTTGCGAAAAATATGGAGCAACGAAAGCGTAATTATGAATTTAATACAATTCCGCGTGAATGGAGCGAAGTGTTGAATAATACGATGACCTATATGGAGGAAGCAGCAGAGAGTGTATAAAATAAAGTGCAACTTGCCCGGTAATCGAGAACCGTGGAAAATTTCTCTGGAAACAAGAATTCAGACCGTGATATCCGCAGCAAATCAAGGCCGTAGAGTTGCCATAATGGTTTATAGAGAAGCAGATACTTCCACATTCCGATATCGTTGCTACAACGTGTTTCAGATTACGCAGACGGGGGACTGGCAAAGCGTATATTTTTTTCTCAACGAGTTGGAGTGGGTCGAGAAACTGTTAGATACGTGTAATCTGCTGATTTTATCTCGGATAAAGTGGAGTTATCCATTGAATGCGTTAATCAAAAGCGCAAGAAAAAGAAGTATGCCTGTTCTTTTTGACGTAGATGATTTGATTTGTCACATTTCGTATTTACCCTTGTTGACCAACACGCTCAATGTACATTTTGGCAGTGAAGAGGATTACGATTTCTGGTTTTCATATATTGCGAGACATCAGGCTGTTGCAAGTCAAGTGGATGGGTTTATTACTACGAATCCGTTTTTGGGGCAGAAATTAAGTGGAATTTTCAATAAGCCATACCAGGTTATTATGAATTCACTGAATGTCGAACAGTTGGATGTATCTAAAACATGCAGAGAGAGAAAAAAGTATGCATCTTCACTGATGCCGTTTACAATTGGGTATTTCAGCGGTACGCCCTCACATATCAATGATTTCCGTATGGTACATCAAGAATTGATACAGTTATTGGAAGATTATCCGGAAATAGAATTGAAAATAGTGGGGTACATGGATTTTCCGAAAGAAATGCAGGATCTAATTCAGAAGAAACGCGTTCGTTTCAGTCCGTTAGTAGATTTCATGGAACTGCAAAGATTGATTGCGCAAGTAGATGTTAATATTGTACCGCTTGTGCAAAATACATTTACGAATTGCAAGTCTGAACTGAAGTTTTTCGAAGCGGCGGCTGTTGATACCGTTACTGTAGCGACACCGACATATACCTATGCGAATTCTATTCAGCATAGAGAAACGGGTTTTTTGTGTTCGCAAGGAGAATGGTACGATACAATCGCTGAATTATACAACGATGCGGAACTGCGAAACCATATTGCAAAACGGGCAGAAAGTTATTGCTTGGAGAAGTATGCGGGAGAAGCATTCCGCAAGCAAGTGCGTGAAGCGTATAATTTCTTTATAGCAAAATAGGCGTACTTGCAAGGTCGAAAAGGGGCATAAACTTTCATATTCCGATATCCGTCAACTCCATTGTGAGCGTGATAAATTTCCTGGATCTGTGCCTGTACTTCTGCTTTTTGGGTATAGTAATCCGCCTTCCGGTGTTTCAGGTTGTTATAGTATGCGTTTGGACAGATTGCAAGCCGGCGAAGCAGCCAGCGTAAGCCAAACTGTTTATGATACCATCTCATACTATCCATCTTATATCGTTTCTACAAAGAATGATCTGATTTCTGGCGTACAGGGAGAGGAATATACCGATTTTCAAAGAAATGTACAGCAATATTTCGGAGCACAGGGAGTTGTTGCCGAAGACCTGGCGAAAGAAGATATTATGCAAAGCGTTGTATCGGATGATTGCAGTGAAATGCAAATCACATTGAAGACGGAAGAAAGTTATTCTGCAATATGGTTTGCAATCTGGAGCGCGGAGAATGGACAAGATGATTTGGAATGGGTTCAGGAGGTTAAGACGAGTGGAGCGCTACCGCCTATTTGTCAAAGCACGGTGATAAGGGGATTTATAGTATTCACGTATATACGGGAGCGAGCAATCCGGACGAATTCATTACTGATACGATTGAAAACGTAAAAGATTATCCGCCATATCATCTGACGATACTACTCTCTGAGGATGAAGCAACTGTAGATTTAGCATTCAATCAGGCGGATGATTATGACGAAATTCAGATTCCTGTTTGGAGCGATGCAGGCGGTCAGGATGACATCGTATGGTATCAGCCGCAGAAAAAAAGCAATGGCATATGGACATTACAGATAAAAGTCGCAGATTATTGCGGCGTTGTTCCGGATACCCTATTCATTCATGTGTACGGTAAGAAGCAAGGCGTGGATGATATGGTTTTGCTGACGACGAGAACGATGGGAATCAAAAAATGAACGATAGAGGTTTGATGGCTGAGATGTCATCAGGGTATAAAGAACACTAGAAGGTTTAAAATATCGCCAAACATTGTTCGGCGATATGTGTTTGTCAAGAGAAAATCTATAATGACAGTAGTTTCTCGGCTATTATACAAGGTGTGGCAGATAATATAGAAGAGGGATAAATTTAATGAAAAAAGAGTTACATAAACTACATTCCTACATCAGGGGCAACAGGTGGAAACTGCTGATTTTCAATGCGCTGTTGCTGCTGATATGGGGACCGTGGCTGTTCAATACAGCGCCGAGGATTGATACAGAGGTAGTGATCAATACACCGTATACCGCTTATAACTGGCTTGATATTGGACGGCAAGGCGCAATTCTCACCGAGTACATTTTTGGACTAAGATGGTTTAATCCGCATTTTGCAACCGTGGGTGGTTATCTGCTTATTTGTGTAGCAGGTACGCTGATGGGGTATTTATTCTGGCGTACCAGTCAAAAAAACAGCACAGCATGCGCTGCTTTGGGTCTGATGTGCTTTTCTGCGCCAATTATGACAGAGCAGTTTTATTTTGAGCTTCAGATTTTTGAGGTTGCATGGGCATATATTTTATGTACAGTAGCGGTTGGCGCGACGTTTGCAGGCATCCTATGGAAACGAAAAAACTTATTATGCATAGCTATTCTGTGTATGATATGGTGCTTCTCAACGTACCAGATTTTTGTTGTGCTGTATGTGACACTGGTTATTACCGGCTTTATTCTTCTTTATCAGAGGTGGACGATTGAGCAAAAACAAACGAAGTTGCTATACGGACAGATTATAGGCGGCAGCATAGCAATATTCCTTATTGCCTTTATAATGAATTCCATTATCACAAAGCTGTTTTTCTCGAATGGGAATGAATATTTGACCAGTCAAATAGCATGGCTTTCTCAACCGGTCTCTCAATGCATGAAGAATATATTATCGCATATGGCAGTAGGAGCACTCGGGAATTCTACGTTTTACACACTTTTTTACGGAGTGTTTTCGGCATTGGCTGTGGTAGTGGTAGTAATATCTGCGATGAACAGCGTTCGGACAAAATGGACAGCAATTGAAATCATGGCAGTAATCGGCTTGCAGATCTGCCCATTTCTACTCACGATCGCTTTTGGCGGTGCACCGACTACACGCGCGCAGCTGGCATATCCGATGGTTATTGTGTGTAATGTTGTTATTTTGTTTGCCTATGCTGCAAATAAGAAAAATATGCGACTTCTATTGTGCCTTTTAACAGTCATTGCAATCGGTTCGCAGACAAATCGAACGATGCGTATGATCTATACTGATGAAATTCGCGCACAGGAGGATGTACGTTTAGCAACAGAGATGGAGCAGAGGATTGGTAGCTTGTCTGCTCAGAATAAGCCGATTGCGATTGTTGGAGTGTATCACGAAAAGCTTAACCAGTCTTGTTTGAAGGGAGAGATGATTGGCAGATCAGCGTTTGACATATCGCCAGAAGTTGAACCACATTATTTTTGGAGCGGAGATAGAGGGTGCCGAATGGAAGAGATATTAGGCTTTTCTTTAAAAAGTGCATCGCAGGAACAAGTTACAGCAGCCCGTCAGCAAGCTTTAACCATGCCGTCGTGGCCGGCAGAGGGCAGCGTCGTTGACGCGGGAGAATACGTCATCGTCAAACTTTCGGAAGACCAATGGCCTGAAGAGGTACTGTCGGCTTCGGCAGAAGCAGCAAATGCGCCGGAAATCACGAACGATTTGCAAATCGCAGTCGATTCGGTGAATATGGTTGACGATAAGCTGCAAATAAAAGGCTGGGTCATTCGCGAGGGCGTAAATGCAGATATGGCAATACCGAGCGTGTACCTGCACAGCAGAACAACCGGAGAGTATTTGCGTATCTCGACTGCACGGGTAGCTCGTCCGGATTTGGTGAATGCATTTGAAAATGGATATTTATATGAAAATGCAGGATATGCGGCTGCGGTTGCGCCGAGCACGTTGAAAGAACCACTGAAGAATTACGACCTGCTGATTGGACTTACAACAGAAGGAAACGCTGATTGTGCGGCAGAAACCGGATACCAATGGCCGGCGGAAGTCCTTGACGGAGGCAAAATAAATGAATAAACTTTCCTGTATCATCCCCTGCTACAACGAAGAAGCGGCGTTGCCGTATTTCCTGCAGGAGATACGGAAGGAGGCCGACAACATGGCCACCACCTTCCAATTGGACTTTGAGATCCTTTTTATAAACGACGGTTCGCGCGACAAGACTTTACAGATTCTTCGTCAGGCGGCGCATGAGGACAAACGTATCCGATACATATCCTTTGCACGAAACTTCGGCAAGGAGGCCGCAATGTATGCAGGTTTCCAGAATTGCAAAGGCGACTATGCCGCGGTTATGGACGCAGACATGCAGGATCCGCCGTCTCTGCTGCCGGAGATGTATCAGGCATTACAGAGTGGAGAATACGACAGTGTTGCGACACGCCGTGTTACCCGCAAGGGTGAACCACCTATCCGCAGCTTTTTCGCGCGGTGCTTTTATAAGCTGATTAACAGCATTTCGGATGCGGACATTGTAGACGGCGCTCGTGATTTCAGACTGATGACACGCCAAATGGTGGACGCGATTCTGTCTATGACGGAGTATAACCGTTTCTCCAAGGGTATTTTTGGTTGGGTTGGCTTCCGCACAAAATGGCTCCCGTATGAAAACGTCGAGCGGGTTGCTGGCGAAACCAAGTGGTCGTTCTGGAAACTGTTTCTGTATTCGTTGGAAGGTATAACAGCCTTTTCGACCGCACCATTGGCAATCGCTTCGATTGCTGGCATTCTGCTTTGCATAGTTGCATTGTTGTTTGTATGCGTTGTCCTCGTCAAAACGCTTGCATTCGGCGATGCAGTAGGCGGTTGGCCGAGTATGATGTGCGTTATTCTGTTTCTGGGCGGTGTGCAGTTGTTCTGCATGGGTATTCTGGGACAATATCTCGCAAAAACGTATCTGGAAACAAAGAAACGCCCGATTTATATCGTGCAGGAAACGAATGAGGATCGAGTATGAAAGAGAAAATTATTCAAAATACAGTCCTCCGTTTCATCCTGGTAGGTGTTATAAATACGCTGGTAGGCACGGCAATCATGTTCGGCTTGTATAATCTAGCGCATTGCAGCTATTGGGTCTCCTCGGCATCAAATTATATTCTGACAAGTATTTTGAGCTTTTTCCTGAACAAATTCTTCACTTTTCAGAACAAGGAAAAGAGCGTTGGGCAGGTTGTACGATTTGCGGTGAATATTGCAGTATGCTATCTGCTGGCATATGGTATCGCAAAGCCGCTGTGCCTCTACCTGCTGAGCGGTGCAGCAGCTTCGGTGCGTGATAATATTTCGATGCTCGTAGGCATGTGCCTGTTCACGGCATTCAACTACTGCGGTCAGCGATTTTTTGCGTTTAGAAATAACGAGTAATATGTAGGATGAGTTTATGAAAGGTCTAATCTTAGCCGCAGGCAAAGGCACGCGCCTTTACCCGATGACAAAACCGATGAGCAAGCCGTTGCTCCCGGTTTACGACAAGCCCATGATTTATTACCCGCTTGCAATTCTTATGCAAGCGGGCATTTCCGATGTCATGGTGATCGTTCCGCCGAACGAAACAGACACATTCCGCGCGCTGCTCGGCGACGGAAGCCAGTTCGGCATCAGTATCTGCTATGCAGAACAGCCTGTCGCGCGTGGTATTGCGGACGCACTGCTCATCGGCCGTGAGTTCGTGGGCGATGACTCGGTATGCCTTGTGCTGGGCGATAACATCTTCCACAGTGATACGCTGCGTGAAGTGCTCTGTAAGGGCGCACAGCAACAGAACGGTGCAACGGTGTTCGGCTACTGGGTCGAAAATCCGCGGCCGTTCGGCGTGGTAGAGTTTGACGAGGATGGCCGCGCAATTTCGATTGAGGAGAAACCGCGTCATCCGAAGAGCAACTACATAATCCCCGGCATTTACTTTTATGACAACCAGGCGATGGAAATTGCGGCAAACCTTACACCATCGCAGCGCGGCGAGCTGGAAATCACAGACGTAAATCTGGAGTATTTACGCCGGGATCAATTGCAGGTGCTCCCGCTCGAGCGGGACGTCGTGTGGCTGGACGCCGGTACAGCAGACAGCCTGATGGATGCAGGCCAGACTATTCGAACCATTCAAGCCGAGACCGGACGCTATGTTGGCTGCCTGGAAGAGCTGGCTTTTAACCAGGGCTGGCTGACAGAAGAACAGGTGCACGAAGCCGGACAAGAGCTCGGCATGACACTTTACGGACAGTACTTGCAGTGCTTATAATGGGCAATAAGATAAGAAAGAGTATGCGCATATTTTGCTTGCAACAGCATGCGAATTTAACAAACTAATAAATTAGCTTATATTTTTCTTTTTGAATGTAAAATACATTCCTCCAGCAATTAATATTAATGCAATACCTATATAATAAATTACATTAGTTCCTCCTGTCTTAGGTATAGCTCCTGGTTTATTATTATCTTCTTCATGTTTTATATCAATTCCAGGTTTTTTACCTTCTTCATTCTTTGTTACAGTTACTTTTATTTCTCTTGTTGCTTCTTTTCCATTATCATCAGCAACTTTATATACTACCTTGTATTCTCCTTCTTTAGAAGTATCTACAGTATTTTCCAAAACTTCTATCTTTTCAGTAATATCATTACCTAAAGCATCAATTGCTGTTACACCATCTAATGGATTAAATTCATCACCTAAATTAACAATCTTATCTTCTGCATTAATTACTGGACCTGGAATTTCCTCTCCTTCTTCTAATCTAGTAATTTCTAAATTTAAATCTTTAGTTGCAAATCCAATAGCTTCTTCATTATTATTAAATATATCAGGATTATTTTTATTTTCTTCTGTTGGTTCAATATGAATTGCTATATCATTTTTACCAACATTTAATTTTACTGCATATGCAAAATTACCATTTTCATCAACAACAACAGATTCACCATTTATTGTTAAGTTAGGATCTAACATCGAATTACCTCTAACAGTAATTGTTTCATTTTTTGTATAACTTCCTGTTGAAGGATCTAAAACTACTACAGGCATGTCCTTCCATCTTACAACTTCATTTTCAACTAACATTTTTCCGTCGCCTTGATTTACAACAATAACTTTTTCATTTCCACCTTCACCAGTTGTACATCCATACTTACTTTGATTTGCAGCTTTAGGATTTGAATAGTTCATTAAAGCTTCTTGAGCCCAACTACCACCCTTAACATATTTATACTCAATAGTTTCTCCTTCTAAAACTGATATAGTATAAGTCCAGTCAGTAGTTACTGCTCCATTTCTACTCATTTCCCAAGATCCTACATCCCATCCATTCATTGCTCCTGGCATAGTTATAGTTGCATCTAATGGAGTATATGAAGGTGCTTTAAGCTTGAATGTTACTTCAACCATTACCAAATCTGGAGTTACTGAAACACTATTTGATTTAATAGCGTTTCCTCCATTTGTATAAGCAATTATCTCATAGTTATATTTTGTTTTATTTTTTACATCTGTATCTTTATAAGAAACAATAGAACCATCTTGAATTCTTTCAATTCTTAATATTGAACCATAAATGCCATTTTTCTTCACTAAATGTTTGTCCTGATTCAACAAAGTACTCCTCTGCTTTAGTCATAGCAACTTCTTGATCAATTCCTTCATTATTCATTAAATCATATACATATGACCAATATTCATAAGCACCAACAGTATTATATTTTCCATATCTATCAAAATAAATTGAATCATCACCTACATGATTGAAAACTCCATCTACTATTAAATGCATACCTCTACTTTTTAATTCTGAAGTAAATTCTTTAAAATCTTTTTCTGTTCCAAACATTGGATCTAAAGTTTTATAATCTGTAGCATCATATTTATGATTTGATGCAGCCATTGCAATAGGATTTAAATATAAGGTATTTACTCCTAGACTTTTTAGATAATCTAACTTTTCTTGAATACCTTTTATATCTCCTCCAAAAAAATCATTTGACCATATTCCATCTCCAGAATATGCACCATCAATATCATCAATATTATTTTCACCTAATCTAGGATTATCAGGAAGTGAGTTCCATGACTTTTGAACCTCAATTGGTTCTTCACCTCTTGCATTTGTTTTTGCACTATCATTAGAAGTATCTCCATTGTTAAATCTATCTGGGAATATTTGATATACAACAGCTTCCTTCATCCAATCAGGAGTTTTATAACCCTTATCATAAACCGTTAATTGGAAGAACAATCCATTCTTATCTCCTACTGTTCCTGTTTTCCTTCATTACCATCTTCACAATAATATTTTACTGCATCTCCATCACCAGCAATAAATTTATATCCATAAACCCCAATTTCATCTGGAGTAAATGTTCCTTCCCATATATCAACTTCTTCTTCATGTAAAGTTATAGTTGACACTTTTTCCATATTGTAAAGATCTGACCTATTAGTATTTGTATTTCTAACTAATACTCTAGCATATTGTAAATCACCTTTTTGTGCATGCATTCTAACTGTTACATCAGTACCTTTTGCAACTGCACCAAATGGATATTTATAAAGACTATCCCAAGTATTATGATAAAGCATATCACCATTTACTTGTCCATCTAAATCTGTTATTTCTTTTGATACTAAAGCTGAATGATAGCTAAATGCTTCTTTACCTTGTGATAAATATATATCTAACGTTCCATCACTAGATACATGTCTTAAATCAATAAATCTATTATTTTCTACATCTTTTTCAGCCCATTCATTATCTCCTTCAGTTCTTTTAACGATAAATCCTAATTTAGTATCATTAACTAAATTTTTATAAACTTTAGTTGCTACTTTACCATAGCTATCTTCTGAAGTAAATTCTACTTTTTCTCCATCTGCTCCATCCAACCATGTCCATAAATTCCAATTATCATAGTCTTTTTGACTTCTTTTATAATGAATATTTAAATTTATATTTTCATATTCTTTTATAAAAGCTCTTTGTTCAACACTCTTTGGATTTTCCTTATCACCATAAGTTACAACAATTTAATTATTATCATTATTTAATTCAGAAATTTCATATTCTAAATTGCCAGTAGCTTTATTATCCCAACCATGGCATTCCTTAACTATAATACCTAATTGTCCTTCTGTTACATTAGCTGGTAATTCTAATAAAGTATAAGCACCTTCTTTATCTACATAATCAAATTCAATAAACTTTCCATTTTGACCAGGATACCATGTCCAAAATCCCCAATTATCATATTTAGCTTCGCCTTCTTTTATAAATCTTACTTTTACTACCTTTTTATCTTGTTGATTAGGTAAGTCAGTATCTGAACCTTCTCCTACTGTAAGTAATGCATTTGAAGTAAAATTACCTTCCTCTGAATGTTTAGGATTTAAAGGATCACCTTGCCAATCCCCCCATTCTTGATCCGCAGTTTCTGGTGACCATGTTACTATTCCATATTCATAATTACCTTTTTCCACATCAATAGTTACAGACCAAATATTAGAGCTACTTTCATTAGTCATTTCATGTAAAACTCCCCAGTCTTCATCAAAAGAACCCTTAACTTCTACTCTAGTTTCTGTTCCATTACCTAAATAATATAATGTAACACTTCCATTGCTAACCTGTGGATTAACCACTACAGCTGGATTGTCAGCCTTTTTTTCTCATAAAATTCTCCTTCCCATTTTTTCTTAAAAAGTAACTATTAAAATCACAGCATTAGAAATCGTTATCATTTATTAGTTATAAACTCTCTTTAACTTCTTACTGTTTAATTAACATTACAATAATATTGTAAT
>OGOS01001155.1_pt1 | contig 17948 bp, 10 predicted proteins | sample 1552701 | NCBI WGS metagenome assembly OGOS01 (sample SAMEA2580128, study PRJEB22360) | human gut metagenome | biome: human gut; feature: human-associated habitat; material: faeces | place: Denmark | collected 2008/2010
CGACATTCTGGGGCGCGACCTGTTCCTGGTCAACCGCCAGCAGCCGTGCCTATGGGGCGCCGCGGACGAGTTCGTCTCCGCGCCGAAACTGGATGACCTGCAGGGCGCGTTCAGCTGCCTGAAGGGCTTCCTGGCATCCGAGAACGACGCAACCGTGAACGTGTTCGCCTGCTTCGATAACGAAGAGGTGGGCTCCGGCACGAAGCAGGGCGCGCTGTCCACGTTCCTGGCCGACACGTTGATGCGCACGACCGCCGCACTGGGCGGCAGCCGCGAGGACTATTGCCGGGCGCTGGCTAAGTCGTTCCTGGTCAGCTGCGATAACGCCCATGCTGTCCATCCGAACCACCCCGAAAAGGCAGACGAAGGCAATCGTGCCTGGCTCAATCGCGGCCCCGTCATCAAGGAAGCGGCGAACCAGAAGTACACCACGGACGCGTTCAGCCGCGCCGTGTTCGCCGAGATCTGCCGCCGCGCGGACGTGCCGTTCCAGCTCTTCGCGAACAGAAGCGATTCCGCCGGCGGATCCACGCTGGGCAATCTGTCGAACACGCAGGTCAGCGTTCATGCCGTGGATGTCGGGATGCCGCAGCTAGCCATGCATTCCGCGTTCGAGACGGCCGGCGCAGACGACACGGCGTTCGCCATCCGCGCGCTGACGGCGTTCTACGATGCCGACATCCAGATTGAAGGCGCGGACAAGGCGGAGATCGACTAGCCGCCATTCGCCCCCTGCATGCACATGCTCTACGCGCCGGCGCCCCGCACGTCCGGATGACCATGCTCGGAGGCCCAGAAATCGCCCGGGAACGACACAATCGGGCTGTGAGAAACACAACCGCCAGCAGGACGGAACGCAAGCAGAAAGGATGCGAGATGCAAGCAGGAGAATCGCGCGGATACCTGCTGGTATTTGCCGCAGGATGCATGTGGGGCATCATCGGGCCGTTGATGTCCGTCATGGCGGATGCCGGCGCCTCGGCAACGGAAATCAGCCTTCTGCGCGTGGCGTTCGCGTTCCTTATTATGCTGCCCCTGGCGCTGGCGAGATCGGGAGCGCAAGCGCTGCGCGTGGATGCGAAGACGCTGGCAACGTGCGCGTTGCTGGGCATCATCTGCCATGGCATCTACAACGTCTTCTACGCATATGTCGTCACGCTCTGCGGCGTTGCCACTGCCGCCGTGCTGCTGAACATAGCGCCTGTGTTCGGACTCCTGTTCGCCGTTGCGCTGTTCAAGGAAGCCCCCACCGGATTGAAGCTGACAGCCGTGGCTATCGACATCCTGGGGTGCGTGCTGGTAGTTACCGGCGGGGACTTCTCCGCGCTCACGTTTTCCGTCTTCGGCGTGCTCTGCGGCATCGGCGCCGGCGTGACGTACGCAATGACGGCCGTGCTGGGGCGCATCGCCGGCAACCGCACGGACCCGTTCGTCATGAGCGCCTACAGCTACCTGTTCGCCAGCCTGTTCATGGTGCTGTGGGCGCACCCCTGGACCGAGCCGATGAGCGTAAACGGCATGGTAATCGGCGCGGGATTCGTGCTGGCGCTGGTGCCCACGGCGCTGGGATACGTGGTCTATTACGCGGGCGTGAACCGCATCCGCGAGAACAGCAAGGTGCCCGTGGTGGCCTCCAGCGAGACCGTCGTCGCCGCCGCATTCGGCATTCTGCTCTACCGTGAGCCCCTGGGCCCGATCGGAATCTTCGGCATCGTGCTGGTGTTGGCCTCCATTGCGCTGATGAGCTGGCATCCGCATCCAACGGCGCGCCGTAGCAGGGACGCTTCGTAGGCATCGGCCCCTCAAATTGGCGCGACTCGCGCGCAAGGAACGCCCCAAGCTCGTCGTTGGGATGATTCCAGCGGTATTCCGCCTCCTCCGAGCATTGGGGAATCCTCGCCGACAGCATGCAGGTCCCGGCTTATTAGAAGTCGAACTCCTCCTGTGCGCCCATGACCATGGGGACCAGCTCCACATGGCCGTTCTTCAACGTGAAGCAGCCCATCTTGTTGCCCGTCTCCTCGTTGTAGATCTTCTTCAGCTCCGGGTTCTGATCCAGGCAGTACTCTGCGACCTTCGGGTCTTCGGCGAATTCCGCGTCGCCGGAAATGCGGATCCATTTCGGGCCCTTGCATGCGACAATCTGCAGATGCGGGTTCGCCTGCAGCTGCCGGTACACGCTCTTGAACGTGCCGACACCGAACCATTCTTTACCTTCGTACATCTCGTGCATGCCGATAGGACGAACGACCGGCTTGTCGCCGTCTACCGTAGCGAGGTAGAAGACATCGTATCCCGCCAGTTCGTCGTGAATGCGCTGCATTGCGTCCATTTCATCCTCCGTTCTCATGCGGCAAATCCCGCCGCTGTTCGTTTTCCTTGCCTGCACCGTATCGTGGCGCCGCCTAGAAAGGAAGCAGGCATCTTGAAGTGCGCTGGTTACCCGAAGGTAACCGGCAACTCCGCCCGGCTCTATGCGGGCCCCGGCCTACCCTTCGAACGGCACGACGTCGGCCACCGCATCGTGCGGCCATATGCGTTCCCGGCCGTTGTCCAAGTCGATGAGCACATACCGGTCGTTGCCCATGCCCAGCTCCTTCATATACGAAAGCTGGCGCAGGCCGTGACGGCTCTCGATGCGCTCGACCAGGTCGTGGTTCTGCTCCGGCGCCATGGCATACACCAGGTCGACGCACGCCTGGTCGACGGCCAGGATATCCGTCGAAGCCAGGATGCCCACGTTCGGCGTGACCACAGGCTGGGCGGACGTGCCCTCGCAATCGCAGCTCACCGACATGTTCCGCATCACGTTCACGTACACGATGCGCCCGCGGAAATAATCCGCCGTCGCCTTCGCTGACTCCGTCATGCGCTCCATGAATTCCTCGGCTGCGATGTCCCACTGATCCGGCTGGTCGGGCGTGGTGTGGATCCACGCCTTGCCCACGCGGCCGTCGGCGCATCCGATGCCGATGTTCTTGTTCGAGCCGCCGAAGCCGCCCTGCGTATGGCCCTTGAAATGCGTGAGCACCACAAGCGAATCGTAATTGAGCATGTTCGCGCCCACCGACATCTGCTTGAACCACTTCCCACCTTCGACGGGCAGCAGCGCCGTGCCGAATTCGTCCATGATGTCGACGGTGGCAAAATCCCATCCGTTCACACTCAGCGTCTCGCGGTGCGCGTCCGTCGTATAGCGGTCCCCGGCGTAATACGTGTTCGTCTCCACGATATGCGCGCCAGGCACTTCCCGCTCCATGAACTCCCTCACCCAGGGGCGCGGGATGATATTCGGGCCGTTCTTCTCCCCCGTATGCAGCTTGACGCCCACCTTACCGCGGATGCCGGCGTCGACGCTCTCGTACGCCGCGCGCAACCCCGCTGCGGACAGGTCGCGCGTGAAGTAGACGATCGATTCGTTGCCCGCACGTTCGCCGTAGGGAACGTAGCGGTTGCCATTCGCCGGGACCGACAATCCCTGCAAAGCCATAGAGACCACCCCCGTATCTCGAAACGGATTTTCCGTTGCCTGAATCCATTGTAAGATTTCAGGGCACGAAATAGGCGCAAGTGAAAGCGAGAGCATGGCAAATCGATCGCATCGCAAGGGAAATCTTCCACCGCGGAACCGCCTCGCTGCAGCAGGCTGCCACATGCCGCGCGACCAGCGCACCGGCCGGGGCATCGGCCCGAACAAAGCCGCTGGCCATAAGGGCGGCATCAGGCGCCAGGGCTCGAAGCGCGGATGATTCCGTACTGACGGCCGCAGCGCTGCAGCGCTATAGCATGCGCGGATTCTCGCATCCGCCAGCCGCAGGCAGCGGGTAGCAGCCAGCAGCAGGCGGCGGGCAACAGGCGGCGCCCGTCGGGAAACGATGGAGCATCCGCCGGCGACGGGCGCAACGCAGTACGTGCGGTATGCTTGCAGAGACAACACCCCATACGTACACCCTTCATGAGAAAGCGACACACGCATGCCCCCTACCCCCTCTAACGAAACGCCGGCAACCGCCGCAGACACCGCCTCCGCCCAGGAACGCATCGAAGCGCAAGACGACGCATACAATGCAGCAGCGCCCGGAAGCCTGGGCGCGCTGATACCCTGGCCGGACGACCCCGACGAATGGCCGGACATCGACCCCGAGGAAGCGCTGGACCTGTTCCTGGACTGGACGTCCCAGCGCGGCATCGAGCTGTGGCCGCATCAGGAGGAGGCGCTGATGAGCCTTGTCGTGGGCGACCACGTGGTGCTGGGCACCCCCACCGGGTCGGGCAAATCGCTCGTCGCGCTGGGCATGTGCTTCCTGGCCGTGTGCACGAATCGGCGCGCCTACTACACCGCCCCCATAAAAGCGCTGGTCAGCGAAAAGTTCTTTAACCTGGTGGACGTGTTCGGCCGCGACAACGTGGGCATGATCACCGGTGACAGCACCATCAACAGCAGTGCCCCCATCATCTGCTGCACCGCCGAAATCCTGGCGAACGACGCGCTGCGCGGCGGCGAGGACGTCGACATCGGCTGCGTGGCCATGGACGAGTTCCACTTCTTCAGCGACCCGGACCGCGGCTGGGCGTGGCAGGTGCCGCTGCTGACGCTGCCCCACACGCAGTTCCTGCTGATGAGCGCGACGTTGGGCGACATGACGGCCATCGCCGGCAAGCTGGAGGAGAAGACCGGCGCGGATGCGGACATCATCGCCGATGCCCCGCGCCCGGTGCCGCTGCGCTACGAATGGGTGGACACGAACCTGGAAGCCACCATCGAGCTGGCGCTGCGCGCCGAGGAGGCGCCCATCTACGTCGTTCACTTTGCGCAGGAGGCCGCCTTGAAGAGCGCGCAGGCGCTGTCCAGCTACGGCGTGTCCACAAAGGAGCAGCGCCAGGCCATCAAGGAGGCCATCAAGGGCACGCGCTTCACCACGGCTTTCGGCAAGACGCTCCGCCGCCTGCTGCTATCGGGCGTGGGCGTGCACCACGCGGGCATGTTGCCGCGCTACCGCCTGCTGGTGGAGAAGCTGGCGCAGCAGGGACTGCTGCCCGTCATCTGCGGCACGGACACGCTGGGCGTGGGCATCAACGTACCCATTCACACTGTGGTGCTGACGGCGCTGGCGAAATACGACGGCACGAAGATGCGTCGCCTGAACGCCCGTGAGTTCCACCAGATTGCCGGCCGTGCGGGCCGGAGCGGATTCGACACGGAGGGCGTGGTCATCGCGCAGGCCACGGAGTACGACATAGAGAAGGCGCGCGCCCTGCGCAAGGCGGGTGGCGACCCGAAGAAAGCGAAGAAGGCCCGTACGAAAACCCCGCCGAAGGGCTTCGTGGGCTGGAGCAAACAGAACTTCGAACGCCTGATCTCGGCCGTGCCGGAAACGCTGCATCCGCGCCTGCGCATCACGCACTCCATGGTGCTGAACGAGGTCAGCCAGGGCGGCGACGCCTGGACGCGCATCCGCACGCTGATTGCGGACAGCCTGCAGACCGACGAGCAGAAGCTGGCGCTGTACACGCGCGCCGACGAGATCTTCGACACGCTGGAGGCGGCGGACGTCGTGGAGCACGAAACAAATGAACACGGCGGCACGGATTACTTCCTGACGGTGGAGATGCCGGACGACCTTGCCCTGGACCAGCCGCTCTCGCCGTTCATGCTGGCGGCCGTAGAGCTGCTGGACCCCGAGAGCGAAACGTACGCGCTGGATGTGATCTCGCTGGTGGAGGCCACGTTGGAGGACCCGCGGCAGATTCTGCGTGCTCAGCAACGCCAAGAGCGCACGCGCGCCATGGAGCGCATGAAAGCGGAGGGCATCGACTACGACGAGCGCATGGACCGCCTGCAGGAAGTCACGTACCCCATGCCGCTGAAGGACCTGCTGGACCAGGCGTTCGCGCAGTACTGCGAGGCCATCCCGTGGGCACGCGACTACGAGCTTTCGCCGAAGAGCATCCTGCGCGACATGGTGGAGAACGCGGACGACTTCAAAGGCTACGTGGCACGCTACAACATCGCGCGCAGCGAGGGCCTGCTGCTGCGCTATCTGTCGGATGCCTACCACGCGCTGGACCGCACGCTGCCCGCGTCGAAGCGCAACGAGCAGCTGGAGGACATCATCGCCTGGCTGAGCCTGGTCGTGCGCACGGTAGACTCCAGCCTGGTGGACGAATGGGCCGGCGCGGGAGAACAGGACGAAGCGGGCCTGAGCGCCGCGGCGCCCGATGCCGCGGACGTAGTGGTGCACGACCGCCGCGGCCTGACCGTGCTCGTGCGCAATGCGCTGTTCGCGCGCGTGCAGCTGGCCGCGCGGCAGAAGACGCGGGAGCTGGGCGAACTCGACGGCGACTGGGGCTGGACGGCCGCGCGCTGGGAGCAGAGCCTGGATGCGTACTTCGCCGTCCACAAGGAGATACTGCTGGATGCCGATGCGCGTTCCTGGTCGTTCCTGGCCATCGACGAGGACGACGAGAAGACGGACCACGTCTGGCATGTGCACCAGACGTTCAGCGACGAGGACGGCGACCGCGACTTCGGCATCAGGGCGGATGTGGACCTGGACACCACGCAGGAAGAGGGCGAAGCGGTGTTTGCAAACTACCGCGTGGGTTTCATCGAGGACCTGATGGACGACGCCGGAGAGCAGGCCGGCAGCGAATCGAGCGCCGAGCAGGCGGAAGATGCCTAATGGAGCGCTGGGAAAACACCGCGGCCGCTTCGGAACGCGGACATGATCGGCAAGATGCCTGCCCGGCAGACAGCAGGCTGCGCGTGCTCATGTTGGGAAACAGCTTCACGTCCGCAAACGACTTGCCCCATCTGCTGGAAGACCGATTGGGCGGACAGAACGCCGCCGTCGTCGTTGCACACACGCGCGGCGGTGCGCGCTTGGCCGAGCATTTGAATCCGCAGACGAAGATGGGCGCGGCCACGCAGCGGGCATTCGCAAAGGAGCCGTGGAACTTCGTGGTGCTGCAGGAGATGAGCAACGGGCCCATTACAAGTCCGGCGCGCTTCCAGGAAAGCAGCAGGCAGCTTTGCGCGCAGATCCGAGCCATCGGCGCCGTGCCCGTGTTCTATGCCACGTGGGCATATAAGGAAGGATGCGCGCGGCTGGCGAAGCTGGGCATGAGCTATCGGGAATGCTATGGGGCACTCCATGCCGCATACGCGCAGGCGGCGCGCGAGAGCGAGGCGCTGCTCGCCGACGTCGGCACGGCATTCTTCATGCAGGCTGCCCGCTGTAATCTGTACGCAGCAGACGGCTGCCATCCGAACGAATACGGCTCGCAATTGGCTGCGCAGGTACTGGCGCGAACCATCCGGGACGGGCTGGCATGCTGAGAATGCCGACCGCCTTCAACCGCCTACGACTTCGCGCGGCTCTTCGCCAACTCCGGCACCTGCGCCAACAGCACGGCAGCGAACATGAGCGCGCATCCCAACAGCTCGCGCCCTCCAAGCACCTCGCCCAGCAGCAGCCATCCACCCACTGCCGCGAACACGGACTCCAAGCTCATAACGATGGCGGCTACGGCCGGATCCGCATACCGCTGTCCGGCAGTTTGCAACGTATAGCCCACACCGCTCGATATCACGCCGACATACAGCAGCGGACCCAGCGCCCCAAGGAACACCTCGGGTGCCGGATGCTCGAAAACGGCCGCCGCGATGCCGGAAATGACGGCACTCGTGATGAACTGCAGCATGGTCAGCTTTACCGGGTCGCACTTTGCAAAGCGGTCGATGATGAACAGGTGGACCGTGTAGAAGACGGCGCCTGCCAAGCAGATGAGGTCGCCCGCATACACGCCGTCGATGCCGCCCGACAGGCATAGCAGATACATGCCGACGATGCAAACGCCCGCTGCCGCGAACACCACGGGATGAATCTTCTTTCCCAAGAACGGCGAAGCCAGGGAAGCCATGACCACATACGTGGCGGTCAGGAATCCGGCGCGCCCCGACGCCGCAGCGTCCACCGGGTAAACGGTGATGCCCGCCTGCTGCAGATTGTCGGCTGCGAACAGCACAATGCCGCACGCAATGCCGCCGACGATCAACGCCCTCCTGGAATTCGAATCCGCCGCAACTGCTGCGAACGATTCCTGCGCCGCCGTCGGTTTGCGCGTCGAGAAATGCCTGATACCTGCAACAATGCCCAACGCCCCTGCCGCCAACGCGCTCTTCGCAGCCACGAACGAAAACGGACTGATGCTTCCGGAGGCCTGCGTCTGAAATGCGAATGCCATGCCCCAAACCAGAGCGGCGCCCAGCAACAGCACCGTTCCCCGCATCCGATCCATCGGGCCCCCTTCCCGCATCATCAGCCGAACCGTTGCACAGACGCCCCGGCCGGCTGCCCGCCGAAGCGCAAACTTGCTTATTGTAGCATTGGTGGCATGAATGTTATTCGTGCCGAAGAGCTGCGGACATACGGACTGCACAGCGCAGCGAGCGCCCCTTTCCCGCCGTCATGCAGCCGTCACGCTCGCGCCGTCATGCCGCAGTCGCACTCGCGCCATCGTGCCCGCCATCGTGCTCCCTTGAGGCGGCTGAGCTGCAGCTAGATCCGATAGAGGTAATTGTCGCGCAGCAGGCGGGAATAGGGAACGTACTTCACCTTCACCACGCGCACCTTCTTCCTGCGGATAACCTTCACACGCTTCTTCTTGCCATGGACCATGCGGACGACGATGACGCGCTTCTTCTTAATAACATGTTTGACGACCTTCACCTTCCGGTACGCCTGCTGGTAGGCGCTGACATACGTGCCCAAATAGCACCTTCCCCCGGCGATGAACATCCCCTCCAGTTCTCCGATGATGCCCGGCGTCACCGCCCCGACAGACGCGCCACCCCAAGTGTACGTCATGATGCGGGTATGCCCCTTCCCGGCCGCGCTCAGGCACAGGCTGATGTAGGAGTCGGTCACCTCGATACCCTGGTAGTTGCAATATCCCTCGTGCGGTATGTCAATGAAACGGACGGGCTCGAACGAGCGATCCAGGATCAGCAGGTCGCGGCAACCCTTCGTCACCACCGCATACTGTTGACGCGCCGAACAGTACGCGATGGACGAGAACCCAGAAATACGCGCCCGCCTCTTCTCGCCGATGCCCAACGCCTGCGCGTCCAGCGACGGCGTGAACGTACCAACGACATCGAGTGCATCCGGATCGATGGCAGTGAAGCGCTCCCTATTCGTCGTGCAGCGGGCCACGACGATAATGCGGTCGTCCGGGTTGTACGTCAAATCGTTCGCATGGGCCGCATCCAGCACGCCGGAGACCTTCGCCACCGCGCCGTCTGAAAGGCGCACCTTCACAATCTTGCAATTCTCCTTCGTACGGTTGTACAGCGCGAAGTAGCCGAAGACCCCGTCACTGCACGATCCCTGCAGCGTGTCGTAGCCGTACACCTTCTGGCGGGCGGCGGATCGTATTTCGAACGTCTTCTTCCCAATCTTGAGCTTCGAGAGCGCACGTTGTTTCGCCTGAACGCAGGTGCGGGCGCTCCAGGCTGAATAAAACCGGGACACGCCCGTATCGACGTATGCGCGCACGCGGACGTAATACGTCCGGTTCGCCTTGAGTTTGCTCAGTGCTGCACCACCTTTCGCCGCACTGCGGATCCAGATGGTCTTTTTCGCCGCGAACAACGCGTCAGTGGAATATTGGATCTGATAGCCCGAGGCGTTAGAATTCGTCGTCCACGACACCTTCGCCGTCACCGCGGATGCCTTCTTCGAGAACGCCCTCACCGTCGGCGCAGAAAGCGTGAGGCACGAAACGGCCGACGAAGACCGTTCGATCAACGTGCCGCCGCCGCTTGCTTCGTCTGCCGGCAACGCATTGCCTTTTGCTGCCGACGTGCTGCGCTGCAACGCCGCGCTGTTCGCCGTTGATGCCGTATCGGTCTTAGTCTTGCCTACGGCCTGCGCATATGCCGCTACTCGATAGCGATATGCCGTGTTTGCCTGGGCGCTTGCGTCTGTCCATGAGCGCCGCAAAGGGGACTTCAGGTGCGCAACCCGAACGGGATCGGTACCGGCAGTCCACCGGTAGATGTCGTAGCCATCCGCATTCGCAACGCGGCCCCACTCCAGAAGGACGCCCTTGCTCTGCGCCTCGATGCGTTGAATCACCGGCGCTGAAAGCTCGATGGGTACCGGCGTATTGGAGGCGTTGCCCGCAGACGCCATCTCATCCGCGAAGGTCGATTTTTCCGTGCTGGCGGAAGAACCAGAAGGCTCCGACGCATTCGAAGCGCCGAAAGAGGCGGCATCGTTTGACTCCTCACCGCCGTCGCCCGCACCGTCGGTGCTTTCAGCACCGGTTGCCGACGTGGCGGACGATACGCCATCCGCTGCGGATGCAGTGCCCGCAGATGACGCGCTTCCAGAGGCGGTGGCTTCCACGGAGGTTGCCGAGGACGCGGCGGTGCCTCCCGACGTTGCCTCGGCCGCCTGCGCGCACGCGGGCCCAAGCGCCAGGGCCAGCGCCACGCCCATCGCAAGGCTTGCCAGCCCCCGGCGGACCGCCCGCACCCGCGTACCCGTTCTTCCTATTGCACCGCACATTCTGCTTCGCATGGATCTCCCGCACCCGTTATTCCCCCATTAGGCTAGCACGGACCGCACGGCGGGAACGGGCGTATCTTTCATTTACGAAGGTTGACGATACGGAACGGGTGCCGCCGTTCACTTTCCCCTCACGTGAAATCCCTGTGCATTCCCGAACGCGGGTATTGAAGCCGCTCATCCTTTCTCGCAAAATGTAAGTCGTAAAAAACTTTGAACGCACAAGTAAATCGAGCAGAAGAGCTGGAGACCGCAAGCCGTGGCAAACGAAGCAACGTTCGCACTGAGCACATTGGAGATCGGCGACTCCGCAGTCATCGTCGACGTTGGCGGCGAAGGGGCCCTGAGGCAGCATTTCCTGGACATGGGCGTCATTCCGGGAGCCGTCATCTCCTTCGAGAAATACGCCCCCATGGGAGACCCCATGGAATTCACCATACATGGCTATGACCTGACGCTGCGCGTTGCAGACGCCGAGAAGATCACGGTCCGCGCGCTGACGGGCGCCGAATCGCGCGCGCATGAATCGCGGTTCGGCCAGCCCGCAGGCGCCGTCGACGACGCCGAGCATCCCGGCCTGGGCGAGGGCGGCAAGTACCACGCCCACGACGAGAACAAACCGCTGCCGAAGGGCACGGTGCTCACGTTCGCCTTGGCCGGCAACCAGAACTGCGGCAAGACGACGCTGTTCAACCAGCTCACCGGCGCAAACCAGCATGTGGGGAACTTCCCGGGCGTCACGGTAGACCGCAAGGACGGCCCCATCAAGGGCCACCCGAATACGGACGTGGTGGACCTGCCCGGCATCTACAGCATGTCGCCCTACAGCTCCGAGGAGATCGTCAGCCGCCAGTACATCCTGGAGGAGAAGCCGAAGGCCATCATCAATATCGTGGACGCCACGAACATCGAGCGCAACCTGTACCTGACCATGCAGCTCATGGAGCTGGATGTGCCCATGGTGCTGGCGCTGAATATGATGGACGAGATGCAGGGCAACGGCGGGTCCGTCCGCATCAACGAGATGGAGCGCCTGCTGGGCATCCCGGTGATCCCCATCTCCGCCGTGAAGGGCGAGGGCGTGGACGAGCTCATCGGCCACGCGCTGCATGTGGCGGAATACCAGGAATACTCCGGGCGGCAGGACTTCTGCGACGCCTCCGACCACGGTGGCGCCGTCCATCGTGCGCTGCACGGCGTCATGCACCTCATCGAGGACCACGCCCAGCGCGCCGGGATTCCCGCCCGCTTCGCCGCCACGAAGCTCATCGAGGGCGACGAGCGCGTCGAACAGGCCCTGAAGCTTGACCAGAACGAGCGCGAGACCATCACGCATATCGTGCGCCAGATGGAGCAGGAACGCGGCCTGGACCGCGCGGCCGCCATTGCCGACATGCGCTTCTCGTTCATCGCGAAGGTGGTCTCGCAGACCGTCGTGAAGCCGAAGCGCAGCAAGGAGCAGGAGCGCAGCCGCAGGGCCGACCGCTTCCTGACCGGCAAGTACACCGCCATCCCTGCGTTCGTCGGCATCATGGCGCTCATCTTCTGGCTCACGTTCAACGTCATCGGCGCCTTCTTCCAAGACTTGCTTGCGCAGGGCATCGAGCAGCTGACGGACGCGACGGACGCCGCCCTCACGGCCGGCAACGTGGCGGGTCCGCTGCATTCGCTGGTCATAGACGGCGTGTTCACGGGCGTGGGCACGGTGATCTCGTTCATCCCCATCATCATCGTGCTGTTCTTCTTCCTGTCGCTGCTGGAAGATACCGGCTACATGGCACGCGTAGCCTTCGTCATGGACAAGCTGCTGCGCAAGATAGGCCTGTCGGGGCGCAGCATCGTACCCATGCTCGTGGGCTTCGGCTGCACCGTGCCCGCCGTCATGGCCACGCGTACGCTGCCTTCCGAGCGCGACCGCAAGCTGACCATCTTGCTGACGCCGTTCATGAGCTGCTCCACGAAGATCACCATCTACAGCTTCCTGACCGCGGCGTTCTTCCCCGGACAGGGCGGCCTGATCATGGTGTGCCTGTACTTCCTGGGCATCCTGGTGGGCATCCTGACGGCGCTCATCGGACGGAAGAGCCTGTTCAAGGGCGAGGCCGTACCGTTCGTTATGGAGCTGCCGAATTACCGCATGCCCAGCCTAAAGAGCGTCTGCCGCCTGGCATGGGACAAGACGAAGGACTTCCTGCAGCGCGCGTTCACCGTCATCTTCCTGGCCACGATCATCGTGTGGTTCCTGCAGACGTTCGACTGGCGCTTCACCATGGTCGCCGATCCCAGCCAGAGCCTGCTGGCCGCCGTGGCCGGTGTCATCGCGCCCATTTTCGCGCCGCTGGGCTTCGGCGACTGGCGCATCGCGACGGCGCTCATCGCCGGCTTCATGGCGAAGGAGACCGTTGTTTCCACGCTGTCCGTACTGTTCAGCGGCACGGGCGCGCTGCTTGCCGCCATAACGCCGCTCGCCGCGCTGTCGCTGCTGGTGTTCTGCCTGCTGTATACGCCGTGCATTGCCGCCATAGCCAGCATCCGCCGCGAACTGGGCGGCAAATGGGCCTTCGGCATCGTGGTGTTCCAATGCTGCGTTGCGTGGGTCGTGGCGTTCATCGTGCGCCTGGTGGGGCTTGCGCTGGGTTTCGCGTAAGAGTGCCGTTTGCGCGGTTGCGGTCCGCACTTCCGGCAGGCGGCGTCTGCGCCGACCGCCGCGCGTGCCAGCCGCCGCATCCCGCACCGCATACCGCCCGCGCCTGACGCCGCATCCCGGCACTGCCCGCCCGATTGCATTCTTGACGGGCTTTTCCCCATCGTTCATAATGGCAGCCTGCGTGAGGGAGTAGCAGGCGCACGCTGTGCGCAGCAAGTCAACATACTGGCAAGGGACAATACGCCTGGCTTGCTTTCGATTGCGAGACTCATGCATTGCTGCGAAGGCTATGCATGGGCGTCCCTGTATCTGAATTCGACCCCGGCCGTGGCCATCCGCTGCGACCGGGGTTTTACGATATAAGGAGACGAACATGAATCTCGCATTCTTCACGAATGCCATCCTGCTGGGCGTGGGTCTGGCCATGGACGCGTTCTCGGTATCCATGGCAAACGGCTTGGGAGAGCCGAAGATGCGGCGCCGCAAGCTGCTGGCCGTCGCCGCCACGTTCGGCGGGTTCCAGTTCCTCATGCCCATGATCGGCTGGACCTGCGTGCATACCGTGGTGCAGTATTTCAGCGCATTCCAGCTTCTGATTCCCTGGATTGCCCTGGGGCTGCTGGGGTACATCGGCGGCAAGATGCTGCTGGAAGGCATCCGCGGCGATGCGACCGAGGAGGGCTCGACGCGCCTTACCGCGAAGACGCTGCTGCTCCAAGGCATGGCGACCTCCATCGACGCGCTGTCCGTCGGCTTCGCCATCGCGAACTACGACCTAATCTCCGCCACCGTATGCTCGCTTGTCATCATGGTGGAGACGTTCGCCATCAGCGTTGCCGGCGTGCTCATCGGCCGAGCATTCGGCACGCGGCTGGCAGGCAAGGCCTCAATCCTGGGCGGCGTGATCCTGATCGGCATCGGCTTGGAGATTTTCATCTCGAACATCTTTTTCTAAAGGCCGAACGTCCAAGGCATCAGCTGCCGACGCAGCCCGCCCCGCGCCGACGCGTACGTGAACCTCTCCCGGTCCCGGCGCAGGCCGGCGCGCCGGCACACCAGCAACGCCAACTTTTCCAGTTCGCGCGCGTCTTCAACTTGCGAGCGCGCGACGGACACGACCTCGATATCCTCCACCCCCAATTCCGCGCGCCGACCCGAGTCCCGCCGCCACTTCTCCCCCGCCCGATGGAATTCGTCGCTGTCGTATTCGAACGCCAAGCGCAGCGTCTTCCAATACAGGTCGCAGTAGCGTTTTGCAATCCGCCCGTTTGACAATCGCACCGGTACCTTCTCATTCAAGCACGGTGCCGGGAGCCCGTACCCGCCCATCGACCGCGGAAGGCAAAGCAGCATTGCCAAGATAGTCTCCATGGGAGAATTTGACCTGCCCTGCACATACCGCAAAGCCCTGAGCGCGAGCCGCACATGGGAGCGCCCTGCATTCGCCTTCAGGAAGTTCGACAAACGCAGCGGGCTGGTTACTGCATCGACCCCATACGCCGTGATGCCTTGGGAGCGCTCGTCGCGGACGTATGTCCCGCACAGCTCGAACCCCAGCTCGACGAGCCTCGCCAGCGGCAGCAAGCCCGCCATCTGCAAGAAGCAATATTCGGGATTCGCGTAGTAAATTCCCTTCGCCGCCTTGAGAAATCCCCTTTCCGGCGGCTCCCTCCGTAACGAGTGATAGACCACCTGCGACGTGCGGGTTCGCTTGCCCTCATACCTCACGGCAACATGCAACGGCTGAGAAACCCCCATCAAAGCCGGAGAGGAAGCGAGTTCATCCCATGCGCGCCTTCCTTTTGGAAGATCCGGCTGAAAGGTAATGCGCTGCGCCCTTGGACGTGCGATGCCATTGCGCCGCGCATCTCGCAGCGCCTCGAGCGCAGATGAATGTGTAAGAAAAATCCTCATGGGCGAACCGTACGCGCCCGCCCTCACGCGCCGTTACGAGAATCGCCCTCCGGCGCTAACGCAAGGCCTCGGCCGCCAACAGAAATGGAAATTTTGGACGAGAATGCGGCTTGGGAATGCTTTAGCCTATCTGAGCTCTTGAGCGGTCGGATGCCGATATATATCTAGTTGCATTATCCCAGTTCAGAAGAGCCTACCGACGCGGCAAGACATTCATCGGCAAGCTATGCTGCGAATTAGGTATAACTAAACCATTCCCAAACTCAATTGCCATCCAATTTTCGGGAATCTGCTGGAGGAATCGCGGGAATGGCATCCGACTGCGCCGATCCAATCGCTCCGAACGCTCGCGTCGTGCCGGCACAGCCACCCTCGGCGCCCGATTGTGCCGATTCGGCCGGCCTGGACGCTTAGGGCACAGGTCCGGTCTGCCTGACGAATCTGGGTATTTGGGACATCCCTGTCTGGAAAACGTAAGCCCAAACACCCGGGACGCCCGGGGTGCACCTGCCCGCCGGCCAGCCCGGGACGAGCTAGCCTGGTCGACCCGGAAAACGCCAGCCCGCCAGCACGCCGGCACGCAATCAGGCACAAAAAAGGACGGGGCCGACAGGCCCCGTCCCACATGGCGATTGGTGACAGATGGCGATTACGCCTCGTCGTACATCGCCTTCAGCTTCTGCAGGTGCGCATAGCGCTCCATTGCCGCTTCCTCGTTCTCCTCGAACAGCTTCGTAGCACGCTCCGGGAACTCGCGGGTCAGACGGCTGTAGCGCGCCTCGTTCATCAGGAATTCCTGGTAGCCGCCAGCGGGCTCCTTGGAGTCCAGGATGAATTTCTTGCCAGGCTCTGCTGCCGGGTTGAAGCGGTACAGGTTCCAGTAACCGCAGTCCACAGCCTTCTTCATCTCGGACTGGGCATTCTTCATGCCGCCCTTGATGGAATGCATCTCACAGGGGCTGTAGGCAATAATCAGGGACGGTCCCGGATACGCCTCGGCCTCGGCGATGGCCTTCATCGTCTGTGCCTGCTTGGCGCCCATGGCCACCTGGGCAACGTACACGTAGCCGTAAGCCATGGCGATCTCGGCGAGACTCTTCTTCTGGACTTCCTTGCCGGCGGCTGCGAACTGCGCAACCTGGCCGATGTTCGATGCCTTCGAAGCCTGGCCACCCGTGTTCGAGTAGACCTCGGTGTCGAATACGAACACGTTGACATCCTCCTTGGAAGCCAGGACGTGATCCAGGCCGCCGTAACCGATGTCGTATGCCCAACCGTCGCCGCCGAAGATCCAGAAGCTCTTCTTCGTCAGATGGTCCTTGCGATCCAGGATGTCGGCCGCCAACGGATTGTCGGACAGCTTCTCCAGCTGGGCAACGAAGGCCTCGGCAGCGGTCTTGCTGGCCTCTGCGTCGTTGCGGGAATCGATCCATGTCTGGGCGGCTTCCTTGAAGGCGTCATCGTTAGAGGCGGCGATCAGCTCCTCGGCCTTGTTCACCAGCTCTGCCTGAACGGCTTCGTAACCCAGCTTCATGCCCAAGCCGTGCTCGGCGTTGTCCTCGAACAGGGAGTTGTTCCACGCGGGGCCATGGCCCAGCTTGTTTGTGGTGTACGGCGCCGTCGCGGCCGGGTTGCCCCAGATGGACGAGCAGCCCGTGGCGTTCGCGATGTACATGCGGTCGCCGAACAGCTGCGTGATCAGCTTCGCGTACGAAGTCTGCGCGCAGCCTGCGCAGGAGCCGGAGTACTCCACCAGCGGCTGTGCGAACTGGCTGTCCTTTACGCTCGTGCCCTGCAGGTACGGCTTGTCGGAGACTTCCTTGACGCAGTAATCGTAGATGTCCTGCTTCGGCCATTCGCCCTCGGCGGGAACCATGCTCAGCGAACCCGTGGGGCACGTGCCCACGCACACGGCGCAGCCCATGCAGTCCAGCGGGCTGATGGCCATGGTGAACTGATAGGTGCCCTTGCCCTTGCCGGCCTTGACGTCCACGATCTTGGCGGCCTCGGGAGCGTTCTTGGCCTCCTCGGCGGTCAGAGCGAAGGGACGGATGGTGGCGTGGGGGCAGACATAGGCGCACTGGTTGCACTGGATGCACTTGGCGGCGTCCCAGGTGGGGACGGACACGGCCACGCCGCGCTTCTCATAGGCGGAGGCGCCCAGCTCGAACTGGCCGTCCACATGATCGGCAAAGGCGGAGACGGGCAGGCTGTCGCCGTCCATCTTGCCCACGGGCTCCAGGATCTCCTTGACCATCTTCACAAGCTCCGGCTTACCCTCCAGCTGCTTGTGCTCGGTCTCGTCCACGGCGTCGGCCCACTCGGCGGGCACATCGATCTTCTTATAGGCGGTGGCGCCCAGGTCGATGGCCTTGTAGTTCATATCCACCACGTCCTGGCCCTTCTTCAGGTAGGAGGCCTTGGCCTTCTCCTTCATGTAGGTGATGGCCTCCTCCTCGGGCATGACCTTGGCCAGAGAGAAGAACGCGGACTGGAGGATGGTGTTGTTGCGCTTGCCCATGCCGATCTCGATGGCCAGGTCAATGGCATCGATTGTGTAGAGCTGGATGTTGTTCTGGGCGATATAGCGCTTGGAGGCGGCGTCCATGTGGTGGTTCAGCTCGTCGAAGTCCCACTGGCAGTTGATCATGTAGACACCGCCGGGCTTGACATCCTGCACCATCTTGAAGCCCTTGGTCACGTAGCTGGGGTTGTGGCAGGCCACGAAGTCAGCCTTGTTGATATAGTACGGGCTGCGGATGGGGTGATCGCCGAAGCGCAGGTGGCTGATGGTCACGCCGCCGGTCTTC
>OGOS01001157.1_pt1 | contig 17925 bp, 13 predicted proteins | sample 1552701 | NCBI WGS metagenome assembly OGOS01 (sample SAMEA2580128, study PRJEB22360) | human gut metagenome | biome: human gut; feature: human-associated habitat; material: faeces | place: Denmark | collected 2008/2010
TGCTCCATTGCGCCGTGTGGCAGCGAACGGTTCCCGGGAGCACGGTTGCCAGTCGCATGCCGGCCGGCAGGCGCAGGGCGGATCGCAATTGCGCGGCGGCCGGCAATCCCGCACCGGACGGCAGCCGAACAACGGCCAGCGGCCCCGTACGGGCAGAACGCAGCCTCAGGGCAGCACCGTCGTAGCAGCGCCGCCGAACCGCGTGCCCTTGCGCCCGGCGCGTCGCGCGGGCGTCAGCAACCAGTACAGCCGCGACAACTGGAAGGCTGTTCGCCAGGCGCAGGCAGGCGCGGCGGACGGCGCCGGTGCATCATGCGCCGCTGCATCGGGGCGAAATGCGCCCCGGGCGAATGCGCCGTCCCAACGCGGCACCGCTACGCGGGGGCGTAATGGGAACAAGCGCCGTGCACCTGCGCTCTTCCGCTCCGAGGCGCCGAAATGGTTCGCGCGGTCGCCCTTGTCCACGAAGGTGCTGGGTGGCGTGGCTGAAGCAAAGCGTTGGAATGCGTTCCGCGCCATCATCGCCATCATCGTGGCGCTGCTTGCCGTTTACTTGGGCGGCGTGGCGCATTACAGCACGTACTTCTACCCGTCGTCGAATATCGGCCCGGTGGACGTTTCCGGCATGAACGCCGATACGGCGGCGGGCGCGCTGGAGCGAAGTGCAACGGACTACAAGCTGACCGTGACCGGCGACAACGTCTCGTTCGCGCTGAAGGGGAAACAGGCCGGCCTCGAGCTGGATACGCAGATCATCGCCCAGAATGCCTTCAATGAGAACAATGGTTGGGCGTGGCCTGTCGCAGTGCTGTTCCCGCATGATTATTCCGATGCGCTTTCCGCTTCCACGGACTCTGACAAGCTGGAGCAGAAGGTGAGGGAGGAAGTGGATGCCTATAACGCCACCGCCACGGCGCCGGTGAATGCTGCCATCAGCTACAACAAGAGTACGGGCGGCTTCCAGATCACGGCGGAGCAGGAAGGCAACACCTTGGACGAAGATGCCGTCGCAAAGGACGTGGCGGGTGCCATCTCGCAGCTTTCCAGCACGCTGACGCTGACGGACGGCGACTACGAGAAGCCGACGGTTACCAGCGACAGCGAGAATCTGATCCAGGCTCGGAAAGATGCTGCCACAGTTCTTTCCACGGACTTGAAATTCCAGGTCAAGGGAACCACGGTTACGGAGCTTCTGGGCACCACGGCGGCGCAGTGGGTCACGACGGATGACCAGGGCAACCTGGCGTTAGATTCCAGCAAGTACCAGGATTGGTGCAGCAAGATGGCGAAAGAGTACACCACGGTCGGATCGAAGCGCACGTTCTCCCGCGCCGACGGCGAGAAGATCACCGTCTCGGGTGGCAACTACGGTTGGGATGTGGACGAGGATACGCTGGCCACCACCGTCCACGATGACGTGCTGAAAGGCGCCCAGGAGACGCTTGACCTGCCTATGACCCAGACGGCGGATGCCTACAACGCCGATACGGGTGTGGACTGGACCAGCTACATCGACGTGGACATCTCCGAACAGCATGCCACGTACTACGATGCGAACGGCAAGGTGCTGTGGGAATCTGACGTGGTCACCGGCGCGCCCGGCGGCGATACGGACACCTCCACCGGCGTCTACTACATCAACAACAAGGAATCGCCGTCCACGTTGAACGGCTACAATCTGCAGACGGGCAAGAAGAAGTACTCCACGAAGGTGAAGTACTGGATGCCGTGGGACGGCAACGTCATCGGCTTCCACGATGCCACGTGGCAGTCGGCATTCGGCGGAACACGTTACAGGGACGGCTACGGCTCGAACGGTTGCGTGAACCTGCCGCTGAAAAAGGCGGCGTCGCTCTACAAGCTTGTCAAGGTGGGTACCGTGGTGGTGTCCCACAAGTAATGCCATTGAATTGTCGCGGCACCCGTTATGGGCGCTACGGCTTTTGCAGGGAAGCTGCGCGCACCGTGTGACCGGGTTGCGCAGTCACCGAGGAAAGGAATAAGGAATGCTGTTTTCCGACATCGGTTTCGTTACGGACGAATTCACGTATCAGGAGCATACCTATGTGGGCGTGGCCGACGGCCGCATCGCCTATGTGGGCACGGAGCGCCCGGCGCAGGATTTCGGCGAAGTCTACGACGGCCGCGGCAAAGTGCTCATGCCCGGTATGGTGAATGCCCACAGCCATGCGCCCATGACGCTGATGCGCGGCTATGCCGAGAACCTGGCGCTGGACGACTGGCTGAACATCATGATCTTCCCGTTCGAGGCGCAGATGACGGACGAGGACGTCTATCCGGCAACGAAGCTGGCCATTGCCGAGATGCTGCGGTTCGGCACCACGTCGTTCTCCGACATGTACTACTTCAACGATGCCCGCAGCCGCGCCATCTTGGAGACGGGCATCAAGTGTAACCTGTGCCACACCATCGTAAACTTCGACGGCACGCCGTATGAGGACCTGGACGACGCGGAGCTGAACCGCCGCCTAGTCCGCGAATACCACGGCGGTAACAACGGCCGCCTGCTCATCGACATGGGCCTGCATGCGGAATACACGTCGAACCCGACCACGGTTCAGACGTTTGCACAAGCCACGCGCGAAATGGGTCTTCGCATGCAGGTGCATGTGTCCGAGACGAGCAAGGAGGTTGCGGAATGCAAGGAGCGCCACGATGGCTGCACGCCCGTGCGCTACCTGTCCGATATGGGGTTGTTCGACAGTCCCACGACGGCGGCGCATTGCGTCTGGCTGGAAGGCGACGACTACGCCATCCTGGCCGAAAAGGGCGTGACCGTGGCATCGAATCCGGTCTCGAACGCGAAGCTGGGCAGCGGCATCGCAGACTTGCCCGGCCTGCAGAAAGCTGGCGTGCGCGTTGCCATCGGCACCGACGGCGTCGCCAGCAACAACAATCTGAACATGTTCAAGGACATGACCATGCTGGGCCTTGCGGCGCGAGCGCGCTGGTGCTCGCCAGTGGGCGTGTCCGCATCCGAGCTGCTGCAGATGGCAACGCTCAACGGCGCGCTGTCGCAAGGACGCCGGGACACGGGATCCATCGCAGAGGGCAAGCGCGCTGACCTGATCGTCTTGGACGTTGATGTTCCCTGGATGCAGCCGGTTTCCGACATGCTCACGAACCTGGTGTACTCCGCGCAGGGAAGCGATGTGGTGCTCACCATGGTCGACGGCCAGGTGCTGTATCGCGATGGCGAATGGCCCACAATCGACGTTGAGCGCGTTTCGTTTGAGACGGCCGAGGCGCGTAAGAGGGTGCTCTCCCGCATCTGATGCGACCAACGACGGGGTTTGCCCCGGCGAACGGTTCGTCCCCGTATACGACCGCTCGAAAAAACTATCGCATAGTGGAGTGCTCTGGTAGTAGAATCAATGGGCACATAATGAGGCAACGACAACATGTCAGCTTGGAGATGATCTCTTTGGAGAAGAAGGATCTGGATTGGGGCAACCTCGGGTTCGCCTACCAACCCACCGACTACAGCTACGTTTGCAATTACAAGAACGGCGCATGGGAAGAGGGCGGCCTGACCACTGACCATTCCGTCGTGCTGTCCGAATGCTCCGGCGTTCTGCACTATGCGCAGGAGGTCTTCGAGGGTCTGAAGGCATACACCACCGAAAACGGCGATATCGTGTGCTTCCGCCCCGACCTGAACGCCTCGCGTATGCAGGATTCCGCCAAGCGCCTGATTATGCCCCCGTTTCCCGAGGATAAGTTCGTCGATGCCGTGAAGCAGGTCGTCAAGGCGAATGCCGCATGGGTTCCGCCGTTCGGTTCCGGCGCCACCCTGTACGTGCGCCCGGTCATGTTCGCCACGGGCATCGTCATCGGCGTGTCCCCGGCCGACGAGTACCAGTTCCGCATCTTGGTTACCCCGGTGGGTCCGTATTACAGCGGCGGCGTGCGTCCCGTCAAGGTTCGCATCCCCGATTACGACCGTGCCGCGCCGCATGGCACCGGCAATATCAAGGCAGGTTTGAACTACGCCATGTCGCTGCTGCCCGGTACCATCGCCCACGAGCAGGGCTATGCCGACAACATGTACCTGGATCCGCAGACCCGTACGTACGTTGAAGAAGCCGGCGGCGCGAACTTCCTGTTCGTCGAGAAGGACGGCACGCTGGTCGTCCCCAAGTCTTTCACGGATTCGATTCTGCCCTCCATCACCCGCCGTTCGCTGGTCACGGTTGCCCGCGACATGCTGGGCATGAAGGTTGTCGAGCGCCCCGTGAAGTTCGACGAGGTCCGCAACGGCGACTTCGTGGAATGCGGCATGTGCGGCACCGCCGCCGTCATCTCCCCGGTCGGCGAAATCGACAACGGCGACGAGAAGATCGTCATGGCAAGCGGCATGGAGGAGACCGGCCCCGTGATGCACAAGCTGCGCAACACGCTGACGGACATCCAGTCCGGCAAGATTCAGGGCCCCGACGGCTGGGTTGTGAAGATCTGCTAATAGCGCCTGCCCCCGCACAAGGCGGCTGCCTGCCGGTTCGCAGCGCACCGCCTAGCCCGGCATTCCGTGACGCACCCGAACACGAAAGGCCCCGACATGCGTCGGGGCCTTCTTCTTGCCCTGGGTCGGCGATATTCTTCCCAAGGCACGGAAAAGGGGCTCCCGGCATGTGCCGGAAGCCCCCCTGACGGTTCGAAACGCGAAGCGCTGCGCTATTCGGCCTTCTGCTTCAACAGGCCGTAGCCGCCGTTGTCACGACGGTACAGGATGCAGAACTCGTTCGAGTCGCGATCGATGAAGCCGTGGAAGTCGTGGCCCAGCAGGTCAATCTCGATCAGAGCTTCCTCGATGGTTTCGGGCTTGAAGTCGACTTCCTTCTCGCGCACAATCTCGTCGTTATCGGCGGACAGCTCTTCCATCAGCTTGTCGAAGTCCGTTTCCGGTTGGCTGGCAGCCAAAATCTCGCCGGCGCCGCCGCGGCGCTGGCGGCGATCGACGACCTTCGTCTTGTACTTGCGCAGCTGACGGCTTGCCTTTGCGGCGGCAATGTCGATAGCGGCGTACATGTCATCCTCGCGTTCTTCCACGCGGATGGTCTGGCCCTTCGTATGGGCGGTAATCTCGCATACGCAGGGGGAGGCGTTGGAGGGGTTGCGCTCGGCAAGCAGGACAACGTCTGCGTTCAGCGGGTCGATATCCATGACCTTCAAAGCTGCCGTTACTTTTTCCTGCGCGTAATCGCGAAGCGCGGGGGTAATCGCAATAGTACGACCGGTGACCGTGATTTCCATAGCACTCACCTTTCATAGACGGATAAAACATTCCAGGGAGGGCTTCGGGATGAGTGTGCGGTGCTGAACCGCCCGACGCCTTCCTCGTGGTTTCTTCATCTAGCATAACGCAGTTTTCCGCAAAAACGGTCGAACCCGCGTTTTTATTCCCTGCGGCTTTCCCGAGGATCATTGCCGCGCCCGGTGTACGCGCCCGTTGCGTCGGCGGCCGATCGGGCGCGCTACAATGCAGGTCGTATTCGCATCGACTGGCAGGAACGGCAGATGGACATTGTACAAATCGCATCGCTCGATCAGGATTGCGTGGCGCCGTATGTGCGCCTGACCGAGCGGCAGCTGCGCAGCAAGCTGGAACCAGAGAAGGGCATCTTCATCGCGGAATCCCCGAAGGTCATCGCCCGCGCGCTGGATGCGGGCATGCGGGCGCAGTCGTTTCTCATGGAGCGCCGCTGGCTGGAGACGGCCGCCCCGCTTGTGGCGCAGGCGGAAGCCCAAGCGGGCGAGTCCGTGCCCGTGTACACGGGGGAGCCCGACATGTTGGCGCATATCACCGGGTTCCGGCTGACGCGCGGCGTGCTCTGCGCCATGAGCCGCCCGAAGTTGCCTGCCGTGGAGGAGCTGCTGCAGGATGCGCATCGCGTGGCGGTGCTGGAGGGCATCGTGGACCATACGAACGTCGGCGCGGCGTTTCGCTCGGCGGCGGCGCTGGACGTGGACGCCGTGCTTGTGACCCCGACGTGCTGCGATCCGCTGTACCGCCGGGCGGTGCGCGTTTCCATGGGCACCGTGTTCCAGGTTCCGTGGACGCGCATCGGGTCCGAGGCGTCCGACTGGCCGCAGGTGGGCATGGCACGCCTGCATGCCGCCGGCTTCAAGACCGCGGCGTTCGCGCTTGCCGACGACGCGCTGCTGCTGGGAGACCCGCGCCTGCAGGCGGAGGACCGCCTTGCCCTGGTGTTCGGCACGGAGGGTGATGGCCTGGCACGATCCACCATCGCCTCGTGCGACTACGTGGTGAAGATTCCCATGGCGCATCACGTGGACTCGCTGAACGTGGCGGCTGCCACGGCGGTGGCGTTCTGGCAGCTGTGCGACCACGCGCGGCACGCTGGTCAGTGAGCATGCGAATGCCGCATTGGGCCATTGCCTGTGCTTGCCGGTGCGAAAAGGCGCCGTTCGCCAATGATTTCAAACGGATTGTGTACTTCTCTTGTCGACGGGAATAGTTGTGCTAATATACTCACCGCTGTAATCGGAAGTCGGGACGTGGCTCAGCTTGGTAGAGCGCTGCGTTCGGGACGCAGAGGTCGCTGGTTCAAATCCAGTCGTCCCGACCATCGATTAGTTCGCCTTTGCAGAATTGATTACCTGCGCAAGGCGGCGCAGACAGTGAACGGAGGGCATATGCCTAAGCTTGGACCATTGGAAATCGTTGTCATCCTCGTGGTCGTCCTTCTCATCTTCGGACCGAAGAACCTGCCGAAGCTCGGTAGCGCAATCGGCAAGTCGGTGAGGAACCTGCGAGAGGGAATGAACAGCGGCAAGAAGGATAAGAAGGACGAAGTCAAGGCTGAAGACGTCGTAGAAGAGATCGTCGAAGACAAGCCTTCTCCGAAAGCCCAGAGCGAAACGAAGTCCGAGGAGTAATTCTCCGGCAGCGTTTGCGACATATCAAAGCAATTCGACATGCCATCCCAAACGGGGTGGCATGTTGTGGAATCGGGTGAAATGCCCGGATGTCGAAAGGATGCAATACCGCATGGCTGAATCCGAATATGTGCTTACCAAGGAAGGTAAGAAGCAGCTCGAAGACGAGTTGAACTACCTGGAGAACGACAAGCGCGCCGAAGTCGGCGAGCGTATTCGCGTCGCCCGCGAATTCGGCGATATCTCCGAGAACTCCGAGTACGACGACGCCAAGAACGAATCGGCCATGCTGGAGACGCGCATTGCCGAGATTAACCGCATCCTGTCCGAGGCAACCGTCGTCGAAGGCCCGGTGGACAAGGATACGGTGAGCATCGGCAGCAAGGTCACGCTGGACTGGGGCGGCAAGGAGCGCGTGTTCACCATCGTGGGCGCTGCGGAGAGCGACATCTCGGTTGGCAAGATTTCGAACGAGTCGCCCGTGGGAGCAGCCATGATCGGCCATAAGAAGGGCGATGAGATCAGTACCACGGGGCCGACCGGACGCGAGATTAAGTTCACGATCAAGGACATCGAGCATTAAGGAAAACGGCCTTCGGGCCGTTTTTTTAGTTTTACCCCGCCGCGCGCGGCACGAGCGAAAAGGAGCAAAGGTGGCAGAGAACGCCGACAATACCCCGCAGGAAGTAGAAGACGATCCCATCGAAGTTCGCAAGGCGAAGCGCGCGGCGCTCATCGCGGCGGGCAAGAACCCGTACGGCCATGCGTTCAAGACCTCCGACCACGCCTCCGATCTGGTCGAGCGCTATGCCGACCTCGAGGCGGGCGCGAACACGGAGGATCGCGTGACCCTTGCCGGCCGTCTGATGTCGAAGCGCGACCAGGGCAAGATCATCTTCGGCGAGCTGCGCGACACGGATGCCGACATCCAGCTGTTCTGCCGCATCAACAACCTGGGCGACGAGGCGTTCGCGGAGATGAAGGACCTGGACCTGGGCGACTGGATCGGCGTGTCCGGCACCATGATGCGCACGCGCCGCGGCGAGCTGTCCGTTGCCGTGGACCGCTACGAACTGCTGAGCAAATCGCTCCGCCCGCTTCCCGAGAAGTTCCACGGGCTGTCCGATAAGGAGCTGCGCTACCGCCAGCGCTATGTGGACCTGATCATGAACCCCGACGTGCGCGAGACGTTCCGTCGCCGCTCGCAGATCATCTCGCTCATCCGCCGCTACATGGAGGACCTGGGCTACATGGAAGTCGAGACGCCTATGATGCATGGCATCCTGGGCGGCGCGAACGCGAAGCCTTTCGTGACGCATTTCAACGCGCTCGATCGCGACTTCTACCTGCGCATTGCTACGGAGCTGCCGCTGAAGCGCCTGCTGGTGGGCGGGTTGGACCGCGTCTTCGAGATCGGCCGCCAGTTCCGCAACGAGGGCATGGACTTGACGCACAACCCCGAGTTCACGTCCATGGAGGCATACTGTGCGTTCAGCGACCTGCAGGGCATGAAGGACCTGACGGAGGGTCTGTTCAAGCGCATCGCCCGCGAGGTGTGCGGCTGTGCCGAAGGCCATGAGGCCATCCAGTACCAGGGCCAAGAGATCGACCTGTCCGGCACGTGGCGCTCCGCTACTGTTGCCGAGATCGCCTCCGAGGTCTGCGGCGAGCCGCTGACCATCGACACGCCCGTCGAGCACCTGCGCGACGTTTGCCAGCAGCACGGCATCGACTGGCAGGAAAGCTGGGGTGCCGGCAAGCTGCTGTTCGAGCTGTACGACGAGCTGGGCGAAGAGACTCTGACGAACCCCACGTTCGTATGCGATTACCCGGAGGAGGTCTCGCCGCTGGCGAAGCGCAAGAGCGACGATCCGCGCTTGACGGACCGCTTCGAGCTTGTCATCGCCGGCCACGAATACGCGAACGCGTTCTCCGAGCTGAACGACCCGGTCGACCAGGCCGGCCGCTTCTCCGAGCAGGTGGCTGCGAAGGGCTTCGGCGACGATGAAGCCATGGGCTACGATTACGACTACGTGCGCGCGCTGGAGTACGGCATGCCTCCCGCGGGCGGCATCGGCTACGGCATCGACCGCATGATCATGCTGTTCTGCGATGCGGCGTCCATTCGCGACGTGCTGCTGTTCCCGCAGATGAAGCCCGAGGTCATCACGAAAGAGGACATTGCACGCCAGGTTTCCGGCGTGGCCACGGACAACGCTGCCGCCTCGTTGGATGCCATTGCGGCGGATTCCGAGGCCGGCGCCTCGGCCGAGATGGCGAAGGAGGTTGCGGAGTCCGCGGTCGAGAAGGCCGCCGATGTACTTGAGGAGGCCGATGAGGTTGCCGAAGCGGCCGAAGCCGCGCTGGAGAACGTGGCTGCGGGCGTTCCCGCTCCCGCCGCAGGCGAGAAGCTGGACTCCGGTCTGACGCGCGACCAGGCGTTCGAGCTGCTGAAGAAGTACAACCAGGACGACTTCCACATCCGCCACGGTGAGACGCTGGAAGGCCTGATGCGCTATTACGCCGAGAAATACGATCCCCAGAACGTGGAGTTCTGGGGCCAGGTGGGCCTGCTGCACGACCTGGATTGGGAGAAGTGGCAGGATGCCGTGCAGCACACCGTGAAGACGGCGGAGCTGCTGCAGGAAGCCGGCGCGAACCCGGTGCTGGCCCGCGAGATTCAGACGCACAACTCCGACCTAAACGGCGACCTGCCGAAGCCGGAGCTGAAGATGGAGAAGGTGCTGTATGCCTGCGACGAGCTTTCGGGCCTTATCCAAGCCGCCGTGCTCATGCGCCCCAGCAAGTCTGTCATGGACTTCACGGTGAAGTCGCTCAAGAAGAAGTTCAAGGACAAGCACTTCGCCGCCGGCTGCAACCGCGACGTCATCCGTCACGGTGCGGAGCTGAATGACATGGAGCTGGCAGATCTGTTTGCCTCCGTGATCCAAGCCATGCAGGCCATCGCGCCGGACCGCGATACGTTCGGCAAGCAGGACGCCGAACAGACGGAACAGGCCTAACGGCCGCTCGAATGCAAGGGCGCGCTCGGATAGCCGTCGCGACGCATTCCGTACACAACGAAGCCATCCTCCCTTGTCCGGCGGCAAGAGAGGCACCCAATACGCAGGGCGCTGCCATTTCGGCGGCGCCCTGCTTTTCGCTATGCGGCGGCTCGGCGTGTGTCGTATGTTTCCGCTTCGGCGCAGATGGAAGCGTCCGTTAAATTTGTTAAGTGTCTTAAAAACAGGAAACTTAACAGCAACGCACTTAAATCTGTGGGAATTGTGGGAAAAGCGGAGATAATCGGCAATTCGAGTATAGTGAAACTCGAAAAAGTAGAGGTAGCCGGTCCTGCTCGGACTGTTGCGGGTGCAAACCTGCAAATTCGCGGCGCGGGCCGGCCCAAGGCAAAGGAACGCCTATGGCATTTGACAAATTCACCGACAAGGCCCGCAAGGTCCTGGTGCTGGCGCAGGACGAGGCCCGCGCGCTCCATCAGCCCTATGTGGGAACCGAGCACTTGCTGCTTGCCTTGATCAAGGAGAAGGACGGATTGGCCGCCCAGGCGTTGGAGCAGCTGAACGTGAAGTACGAGGATGTCGTCGAGAACGTGCGCCAGGTGGTGACTATCGACGAGGATGCCGACGTGTCCGGCCATCTGAGCTTCACGCCGCGCGTGAAGCGCGTGCTTGAGAACGCGCTGCGCGAAGCCATGCAGATGGGCCAGAGCTTCATCAACACGGAGCACCTGCTGCTGGGCATCGTCCGCGAAAACGGCGGCACGGCAATGGACGTGCTGGCTCGCATGGGAATCACGGGCGACATGATCCGCGCCGAGATGAACGACCTGGTGGGGCAGAACTCCGTGTTCGCCGGGAACAACGCATTCGAAACGGGACAGGGTGCTTCGGACAGCGCGCTGAACGAGTTCGGCACGGACTTGACCGCGAAGGCGAAGGCCGGCAAGCTGGATCCCGTCATCGGGCGCGCCGGCGAAATCGAGCGCATCATGCAGATCCTGTGCCGCCGCCAGAAGAACAACCCGCTTATCCTGGGCGAGCCCGGCGTGGGCAAGACGGCCATCGTGGAAGGTCTGGCGCAGCTCATCGTTGCGAAGAAGGTTCCGGACATCTTGCGCGGCGTGCGCATCGTGTCGCTGGACGTGTCCTCCATCGTCGCCGGCTCGAAGTACCGCGGCGAATTCGAGGACCGCTTGAAGAAGTGCATTAAGGAGGTGCAGGAGGCGGGCAACGTCATCCTGTTCATCGACGAGATCCACACGCTGGTGGGCGCCGGTTCCGCCGAGGGCTCCATCGATGCCTCCGCCATTCTGAAGGCACCGCTGGCCCGCGGCGAGCTGCAGGTCATCGGCGCCACGACGCTGGACGAATACCGCAAGCATCTGGAGAAAGACGCTGCACTGGAGCGACGCTTCCAGCCGCTCACGGTGGGCGAGCCGAGCGAAGAGCAGGCCGAGCGCATCTTGGAGGGTCTGCGCGGCCGTTACGAGGAGCACCACAAGGTGCACTTCACAGATGACGCGCTGCAGACGGCCGTCCAGCTGGCGGACCGCTACATCCAGGACCGCTACCTGCCGGACAAGGCCATCGACGTCATTGACGAGGCGGGCGCGCGCATGCGCATCCGCAACATGACGCGTCCCTCCGAACTGCAGGACCTGGACGAGCAACTGCGCAAGGTGCAGAACGACAAGAACGACGCCATTGCTCAACAGGACTTCGAGCGCGCGGCGAAGCTGCGCGACGACGAAGCGAAGCTGCGCGAGCAGATGGAGACGGCCGAGAAGGACTGGGAGGAGAAGACGCAGAAGACCGTCCACGACGTGACGGCCGAGGATATCGCGGACGTGGTGTCCATGACCACCGGCGTCCCCGTTTCCAGCTTGACGGAGGCCGAGACGGACAAGCTGCTGCGCATGGAGGACGTACTGCACGAGCGCGTCATCGGCCAGAACGAGGCCGTGACCGCCGTGGCGAAAGCCATCCGCCGTTCGCGCGCCGGCCTGAAGGACCCGAAGCGCCCTGCTGGTTCGTTCATCTTCTTGGGACCGTCCGGCGTCGGCAAGACGGAGCTCTCGAAAGCGCTGGCGGAATTCCTGTTCAACACGGAGGACGCGCTTATCTCGTTTGACATGTCCGAGTACATGGAGAAGCACACGGTCTCCCGTCTCGTGGGTGCCCCTCCGGGATACGTGGGCTACGACGAGGGCGGCGAGCTGACGAAGGCCGTTCGCCAGCGTCCGTATTCCGTCGTGCTGTTCGATGAGATCGAGAAGGCGCATCCGGATGTGTTCAACATCCTGCTGCAGATCCTGGAAGAGGGTCATCTGACGGATGGCCAGGGCCGCACGGTTGACTTCCGCAACACGATCATCATCATGACGTCGAACGTGGGCGCGCGCGAGATTGCTCAGGAGACGCACATCGGCTTCAGCACGGAGTCGAAGGGCCTGTCCGATGAGGAGATTCGCACGTCCGTTATGGGCGAGCTGAAGAAGCTGTTCCGCCCCGAATTCCTGAACCGCGTCGACGAGATCATCGTGTTCAAGTCGCTCACAGAGAAGGAGCTCATCCAGATTGTGAAGCTGCTGGTAGACGATCTGCGCCAGCGCCTCATCCAGCAGAACATGACCATCAACCTGACGGATGCGGCGTACCGTCACGTCATGAAAGAGGGAACGGACACCACATTCGGCGCCCGCCCGCTGCGCCGCGCCATCCAGCGCCTGCTGGAGGACCGCATTGCCGACCAGATTCTGGAAGGCAAGTGGCATTCCGGCTCCGTCATCGACGTGGATTATGTCGATGGCAAGATGCAGTTTACGCCGGGCAGCGGGTCCATCCCCGCGCCGCGGAAACGTGATAGCATAGCCACAGAAGCAGAGTTGCTGCTCAGCGGCTACGACCTGGACAACACGGGCCGTGCTTTGGGTAGCGGCAATTCGGCCGAAGGCGGTGCTGCCGACTAGGCGCTGGGCGCATTCCGGCGCGCGCAGCTGCACTGCCGGATGCCGGCCGGAAACCCTTCCGGCGAATGGGACTTGCAAGCCGTCTCGGTGCTTCTGCCGAGACGGCTTTTCTGTTTTGAAAGGGGCCAAGATGAGCGAGCTTGAGAATGCGCCTTCAGGGCTGAACGACGCCGCCGACCCGATTGCGGTGCCCTCCGTGCTGGACCAGCCGCGGCTGACCGAGGTCAACATCGATTTCAAGACCATGTTGGAGCAGAGCGATGGCCTGACGGGCAAGGTGGACAAGAAGCCGAAGACCGCCGCCATCATCCTTGCGGGCGGGCAGGGCGAACGCTTCGGCCGCACCGGCGGCAAGCAGCTGGTGGAGATTGCCGGCAAGCCCATCCTCACGTGGTCCGCCGAGGCGTTCGACGCCGTGGGCGACGTCGGGCTCATCGTCATCGTCTGCCCCGAGGACCGCAAAGAGGAGTACCTGCGCGTGGCCATCGACCCGTACCCGTTTGTGACGCCCATCGTGGTGGCGCCGGCGGGCACCATCCGCCAGGAATCTGCGTTCTCCGGCCTGGAGTACGTGCCGGAAGAGTACGAATACGTGGTGTTGCACGACGGAGCGCGCCCCATGATCGGCCCCGACCTTATCACCCACGCTATCAGCGTCGTGAAGGGCAACCTGGATGCGGACGGCGCGGTGGTGGCATACCGCTCCATCGACACGTTGAAAGTGGTCGAGGACGGCGTCATCGTGGGCACGCCGGACCGCTCCGTGTTCTGGAACGCCCAGACGCCGCAGGTCTTCCGTGCCGGCATCTATCGCCGCGCGCACGCCTCCGCGCTAGCCGACGGATTCGTGGGAACGGACGACTCGTCGCTCATCGAGCGCCTGGGCGGTCGCGTACTGGTGGTCGAAGGGTCCCGCAACAACATCAAGCTCACTGTGCCGGAAGATTACCTGATGCTGGCACCCGCCATCCGCGAGGTCCTGCGCTCCCGCTACGGGGACGATCCGCTGAGCGACTTCGACGGCGACGCGGATACGGGCAAGGAGGAATAGCCATGGCAGAGAACGGGGCGAATTTCAGCGCGGCCGACCTGCGCATCGGCATGGGGTTGGACGTGCACGAGCTGGTGGGCGGCCGGAAGCTCATCATCGGGGGAGTGGACATCCCATACTTCCGCGGTCTTGCCGGCCATTCCGACGCCGATGTGCTGGCGCATGCCGTTGCCGACGCCGTGCTGGGCGCGGCGCGCCTGGGCGACATCGGGCACTTCTTCCCCGACAACGACCCCGCCTATTCCGGCGCGGACTCCCTCCAGCTTCTGGCGAAGGTCGGGGAATTCGTGAGCGAAGCCGGTTACGAGGTGCTGGACATCGATTCCGTCGTGGCCGCCCAGCAGCCGAAGCTGTCGCCGTATCGCGACAAGATGCGCGCGAACCTGGCCGGCGCTCTGGGCATCTCAGCCGACAACGTGGGCGTGAAGGCCACGACCACGGAGCATCTCGGCCTAGAGGGCCGCGAAGAGGGAATCTCCGCCCGCGCCGTGGCGCTGCTGCGCCGCGTGCATTGATGCCCGCCTGTATTGCCATCTTGAACGGCTGCCCTGCAGCCGCCGTTACCCGCCTATGCGAAAGGTCCAACTGTGATCAAGCTCTATAACACCCAGACCCGTACGAAAGAGGAGTTCCATCCGCGTGAAGAGGGCACGGTGCACATGTACGTGTGCGGCCCGACGGTGTACAACTACATCCATATCGGCAACGCCCGCACGTTCATCTCGTTCGACACCATCCGCCGCTACTTCATCTGGCGCGGCTACAACGTGACATTCGTGCAGAACCTGACGGACGTGGATGACAAGATCATCAACAAAGCCCGGGAAGAGGGGCGCACGGCGGCGGAGGTCGCTGCGGAATACAGCCAGGCGTTCATCGAGGACATGCACGCCGCCGGCGTCATGGACCCGGACGTGCGTCCGCGCGCTACGCAGGAGATCCCGGCCATGATTGAGCTCATCCAGGCCATCATCGACAATGGCCATGCGTACGTGGAGGACGGCGACGTCTACTTCGACGTGCGTTCGTTCCCGCAATACGGCAAGCTTTCGCACCGCGACGTGGACGAGATGGAGAGCGGTCATCGCGACCTGGTGTCCGACGGCGTGACGGGCGTGGCGGACCGCAAGCACGACCCGCTGGACTTCGCGCTGTGGAAGGCCTCGAAGCCCGGCGAGCCCGCCTGGGATTCGCCGTGGGGCCCCGGTCGTCCCGGCTGGCATATCGAATGCTCGGCCATGTCGCGCAAGTACCTGGGCCTGCCGCTGGACATCCATGGCGGCGGCGCCGACCTGGTGTTCCCGCATCATGAGAACGAGACGGCCCAGAGCGAGGCCGCGTATGGCGAGACGTTCTGCAACTACTGGATGCACGGCGGCATGCTGCAGATCAACAAGGAGAAGATGAGCAAGTCGCTGGGCAACTTCCTGCTGCTGCGCGACGTGCTGAAGACCACGCGCCCCGCGGTGCTGCGCATGCTGATGCTGCAGACGCATTACCGCAGCCCGCTGGATTTCTCGGATACGCGTCTGCAGGAGGCCGAGGCGTCACTGAACCGCATCGAGAACACCGTCAAGAACCTGGACTGGCTGCTTTCCACGGCCGACGAGGGGCCGGCGACGCTGGACGGCGCCGCGCTAAAGGCGAACGTGGAGCAGCTGCGCCAGGGGTTCGTGGAATCCATGGACGACGACTTCAACACGGCCGGTGCGCTGGGATGCCTGTTCTCGTTCGTGAACGACCTGAATGCCCAGGTGGCGAACAGGACCATCTCCACTGCCGATGCCGGTGCCGTCACGGAGGCGCGCGACGCGGTCATCGAGCTGCTGGGCGTTCTGGGCATCCAGGCGGAAGGCAAGGAAGAGGGAGCCTCCGGCTTCCCGGTGGAGACCGTCGAGCTGGCAGCCCGTCTGGCAGGCTATGCCGGCGACAATGCCGCCGAAGCGGCACAGGCGCTGTTGGATGCGCGTGCGACTGCCCGCAAGGCGAAGGATTTCGGCTTGGCCGACGCTATCCGCGATGGCCTGACGGATCTGGGATTCACCGTGGAAGACACGCCGCAGGGCGCGCGCGTGACGTACGAGGGCTGATCTGCGTCGGAACGGTTCATTGCAAGCGGATTCGCTGCATGCGCATCTCGGAAAGGGAGCGCGTGCAGCGGCTTTCTCCGTCTCTGTACCTGTCGGGTGTTGCGGGCGGTCTGCGGCGGCACCCCGTAGCGGCATCTTGCGGCAGCAGGGGGGTGCGCGTTCGGGGATGCGTCTTACTCGGCGGGCAGTTCGATGAAGCGCACGGCGCGCACTTCGCCGTCTTCCACGGTCATGCGCGCGATGCCGGCTTTCGAGCCGCCGCGCGGGAAGCTGCACGAGCCGGGGTTCACGTACCGCACGCCCTGGATGACCTCGTTTCGCGGCACGTGCGTATGGCCATGCACGACCACCTGCACGTCCGGTGCGGGGATGCCGATATCCTGGGGCCTGTGCACCACCAGGAATTTCACGCCGCCCAGCGTGGGCGACACGCTGAAGCGCACCGTGGGGTCCCACATCGTGCCCCGGTCGCAGTTGCCCAGCACGGCAATCGTCGGCGCAACGGATTCCAGCTCCCACAGTAGCCGCGGGTCCTCCACGTCACCGGCGCAGATGATGCGGTCGCATCCCTGCAGCGCTTCGATGGCGGCAGCGGGCAGATGGCGGTGTATGTCGGATATCAGTCCCAGTTCCATGCATCCGATTGTACTCTTCTCGTGCGCCGCGGCGGAGAACGCATGCCCGGCGTTCGCACGTCCTATAATGCCAAGGGAGAAAACGCGCCCGCACGGGCGAATCATTCGCAACAGACAAGGAAAGAGGACCATGGCCGAATACATCGAGGGAAAGCGTCCGGTTATCGAGGCGCTGCGCGGCGGTACGCCCATCAAGCGCGTGCTGATTGCGGACGGCATCAAGCGCGACGGCCTGGTCAACGACATCATGCGCAAGGCGAAGAACCGCAGCATCCCCGTGAGCATGGTGCCGCGCAAGGAGCTGGAGAAGCGCTCGGCCCGCGGCAGCCATCAGGGCGTCATGGCGGAGGCGAAGCCGTACGCGTACGCATCGCTGCAGGACGTTATCGACGCTGCCGAAAAGGATGCGGAGGCGCGCAACGGCGCAGCGCTCGTGCTGCTGCTGGATCATATCACGGACGCCGGCAACCTGGGCGCCATCGCCCGGTCCGCGGAAGTGGTGGGCGCATCCGGCATCGTCATCCCGAACAAGCGCAGCGCGCATGTGACGGCGGCCACGTACAAGAGTTCGGCGGGTGCCATTATCAATGTGAAGATTGCCCAGGTCGCGAATCTGGGACAGGCCATCGACCGCCTGAAGGAGGCGGGATTTTGGGTCGCCGGCGCCAGCGAGCATGCCACGGACAGCATCTGGGATTCGAACCTCAAGGGCAAGATGGGCCTGGTCATGGGCAACGAGGAAGAGGGCCTGGCGCGCCTGACGCGCGAGAACTGCGACTTCCTGATGGCGCTGCCGCAGGTGGGCACGACGCAGTCGCTGAATGTGGCGCAGGCGTCCACGGCTGTCATGTACGAATGGCTGCGCCAGAACTGGGCCGGCATGGGCGTCCAGAGCAACACAGGGGACGCGGCGCGGTAGGAACCGGCGCACCGGAACAACGGCGCGCTAACAACGCGATACGAGAACAGGCAGTACGGCGGCTTCGCAAGCACGGGTCCGCCGCAGGAACCGGACGGGAAGGGGCGAACGGCGATGGTGATGAATCGCAGGCGGATGTTGATAGTGGACGGCTACAACGTGCTGCGAAGCGGGTACCGCTATCAGAACATCGCTGCGCCGGACTACACGGACGACTCGTTCAACACGGCCCGCGAGACACTGCTGAAGGACGTCATCTCGTTCGCGGGCAAGACGTACCGTGCCTACATCGTCTATGACGGGGGAGGCAACGAGGT
>OGOS01001158.1_pt1 | contig 17923 bp, 17 predicted proteins | sample 1552701 | NCBI WGS metagenome assembly OGOS01 (sample SAMEA2580128, study PRJEB22360) | human gut metagenome | biome: human gut; feature: human-associated habitat; material: faeces | place: Denmark | collected 2008/2010
CCGTCTTTTGCTTTTTATGAAACTATAATGAGTTATTTACCCGTTACAGCCTCTTTTTACTATTTTCTTATAATAATAAATCCGTTGCACAATAATCAATTACGTGTTATTATCTGAATTGTATTTTTTGTATACAAATGAGGAGGAAATATGAGTAAAGATCAAACTAGTATGTCAGAAGAACTTTTCAAATTAGACGGAAAGCCTTCTACATCACAAGCTTTACCTTTAGCACTTCAGCACGTTGTGGCCATGGTTGTCGGATGTGTTGCACCTGCTATTATTATTTCAGGAGTTGCAGGACTTTCAGCGAGTGATTCAGTTATTCTGATTCAGGCTGCACTTACAATGTCTGCTATCTCTACATTATTTCAGGTTTTTCCGTTATTAAGAGAGAAAAAACTTGCAATTGGGGCAGGATTACCTGTTATCATGGGTATTAGTTTTGCCTATTTACCTACTATGCAGGCAATTGCTGGTGAATTTGATATTGCAACCATTTTAGGCGCACAGATTGCTGGTGGTATTGTTGCTGTTATTGTAGGACTATTTGTAAAGAAGATTAGAAAATTCTTTCCACCACTTATTACTGGTACAGTAGTATTCTCAATTGGTTTATCATTGTATCCTACAGCTATTAATTATATGGCTGGTGGTGCAGCTTCTAAGAGTTATGGTTCTTGGCAGAATTGGCTTATTGCTTTTATTACATTAGCTGTTGTTACTTTCTTGAATCATTATGGTAAAGGAATTTTTAAATTAGCTTCTATTTTAATTGGTATTATTGTTGGTTATATTATTGCTCTCTGCTTTGGTATGATCAATTTCTCAGCTGTCGCAAATGCATCATGGTTTGCTTTACCACAATTCATGCATTTTGGTGTGAAGTTTAATCCAGCAGCATGTGTGGCAATTGCGGTATTATTCGCAATAAACTCTATTCAGGCAATTGGTGATTTCTCTGCCACTACTACAGGTGGTATGGATCGTATGCCTACTGATGAAGAATTAAATGGTGGTATTGTTGCTTATGGTTTAACTAATATCTTTTGTGCATTCTTTGGTGGTTTACCAACTGCAACTTATAGTCAGAATGTTGGTATTGTTGGATCAACAAAAGTTGTATCTAAAAAGGTATTTGGAATTGCAGCTAGTATTATTTTAGTTGCAGGGCTTATTCCTAAGTTTTCATCACTTTTAACTACCATTCCTTATTGCGTTCTTGGAGGTGCCACTGTTTCTGTATTTGCATCTATTGCGATGACTGGTATTAAATTAATTGCATCTCATCCAATGGATTTCAGAAATACTACAGTTGTTGGTTTAGCTGTTGCACTTGGTATGGGTGTTACTCAGGCGAATGCAGCACTTGCATCATTCCCATCTTGGGTGACAACTATCTTTGGTAAGTCTCCAGTAGTCCTTGCTACTATTACAGCTATTGTTTTAAACTTAATTTTACCAAAAAATACGAATTCATAGTATAATGCTTCCTGATTATTTAATCAGGAAGTTTTTGTTTGAGGAGTAAGTTTTGTGGCATCAGTTCGTTGTTGACTAAAAACTTAATTCTATTTATAATTAATTTGTAGATTTTACAGAAGGAGATCCATATGAATTATAAAAGAGTTTTATTAAAAATAAGTGGTGAAGCTTTGGCTGGTGATCAGGGCTTTGGTATTAATCCTATTGTAGTTAAAGACATTGCACAGCAGATCAAAGATGCAAAAGATCTAGGTGTTGAAATTGCGATTGTTTGTGGTGGCGGTAATATCTGGAGAGGTAAGACTGGTGCCGATATGGGTATGGAAAGAGCAAGTGCAGATTACATGGGTATGCTTGCAACTGTTATGAACGGTCTTGCTTTACAGAATGCTTTAGAGTCAATTGGTCTTGAAACACGTGTTATGACTGCTATTGATATGAAAGAAGTAGCTGAACCATATATCAGAAGAAGAGCTGTACGTCATCTTGAAAAAGGTCGTATTGTTATTTTCTCAGCTGGAACAGGTAGTCCATACTTTACTACAGACACAACTGCTGCATTAAGAGCTGCTGAAATTCATGCAGATGTTATCTTGATGGCTAAGAATGGTGTTGATGGTGTTTATTCAGCTGATCCTAAGTTAGATCCAAATGCTGTTAAGTTTGATAAGTTAACTTACTTAGATGTTCTTAATAAAGATTTAAAGATCATGGATCAGACAGCTATTACATTATGTAAAGACAACAACATTGATTTAAGTGTATTTAATATGCAGAAAGAAGGAAATATTGCGTTAGCATGTAAACAGGAAGTAGCTGGCACAATTATTTCAAAGGGAGAATAATAATGGTAGAATTAGTACTTGAAGAAGCAAAAGAAAAGATGGAGAAATCAATTGACGCTTTCTCTAATGAATTAGTTAATATTAGAACTGGACGTGCTAATCCAAGCATGCTTGATAGAGTTATGGTTGAATATTATGGTTCACCAACTCCACTTAATCAGGTTGCTGGTATTTCAGTTGTAGAAGGTCGTCAGTTAGTGATTAAGCCTTATGATAAGAATTCTATGAAGGATATTGAACATGGTATTTACCAGGCCGATTTAGGTTTAACTCCACAGAATGATGGAACAGTCATCCGTATTGTGATTCCACCTCTAACTGAAGAAAGAAGAAAAGAAATGGTTAAGCAGGTAAATAAGCTTGCTGAAGAAGCTAAGGTTGCTTTAAGAAATATCAGAAGAAATGCAAATGCTGATGTTGAAAAGACTGGCGAAACTGAAGATGAAGTAAAAGCAGGTAAGGAAGATGTTCAGGATTTAACAAATGAATTTGTTAAGAAAATTGAACAGATTGCTAAAGAAAAAGAAAAGGATTTAATGACAGTTTAATGTCATTTTTGGGAGGATTATGAAATCCTCCTTTTTTTGTCTGTTTGAAAATGGAGTGCACTATGTTATAATACGGTTTATGAGGTGATTATTATGCTTTTTAAAAGAAAAGAAAAATATACATTAGATATGAATCGAATTCCAGCTCATATCGCATTTATCATGGATGGAAATGGAAGATGGGCTAAGAAAAGAAAAATGCCTAGAACATATGGTCATCATGAAGGAACTAAAACAATAAGAAATCTTGCTTTAGAAGCCAACAACTTAGGTGTAAAAGCAATGACTGTCTATGCATTCTCTACTGAAAACTTTAAAAGAGAACAGAGTGAAGTAGAATATATCTTTAAGTTACCTAAAGAGTTCTTCTCTTTATATTTTCAGGAACTAATGGATAATAATGTACGTATTATGACAATTGGTCATCTAGAACTCGCACCACAGGAAACTCAAGACATTATTAATGATGCTATTACTAAAACTAAAGATAATACTGGATTAAAGCTTGTCTTTGCATTTATTTATGGTGGACGTGATGAAATCGTTGAAGCTACTAAAGCGATTTGTGAAGAATATAAAGAAGGTAAGATTGACTTAGATAATATTACAGAAGATTATTTTGAATCTCATTTAATGACTAAAGAATTACCGCCTGTTGATTTAATGATTCGCTCAAGTGGTGAATGTCGTTTATCTAACTTCTTATTATGGCAGTTAAGTTATGCTGAATTTATTTTTGATGAAGCATATTGGCCAGATTTTAATGCGGAAAAATTACATGAATGCATATGGAAATATCAGAATAGAGATCGTCGTTATGGAGGAGTGAAGAAATGAAGCAAAGGGTCATAACAGCGATTGTATTAGTAGTTTTATTTTTACCGTGTGTTATTGTAAGTGGTATTCCTTTTAAAATCCTTATAGCTTTTATTGGGGCTATGGCTACATATGAATTACTATCTATTACAAAAGAACCTAAGCCACATTTCTATTTATATGGAGTACTAGGTGTTTATATTCTAGGTTCATTATTCTTTTCAAAAGGTTTACTTGTATCTAATATGTTTATTGTAATTTACATGGTTATATTATTAACTTGTGGAATATTTGATGCCGGTATGCCTTTCTTGAGAATTTCATATTACTTTACAAGTGCGACTTTAGTAGCTCTTGGTCTTCATGCTATTTATTATTTTAGAACAGCCTTAGATATCAGATATGTTATCTTCTTAGCACTTGCGACTTTAGGCGCTGATACATTTGCTTATTTTGTGGGACGTGCAATTGGTAAACATAAACTTAATCCTCGTCTTTCACCTAAGAAGACAATTGAAGGCTCTATTGGTGGTATAGTATGTGGTGGCTTATTAGGTTTAGCTTATGCTTATTGTGTTCAGATTCCTTATTCACTTCCTTATCTTGCCTTAATGAGCTTTGTACTTGCAACAACAGGTCAGATTGGTGATTTGACATTTAGCTCTATTAAGAGAACTTTTGAAGTAAAGGACTATTCTCAGATTTTCCCTGGTCATGGTGGTGTGTTGGATCGTTTTGATTCTATCATCTTTAATTCTATGATTTTAGGATTCTTACTTACATTACTCTAATGAAGGAGGCAATCTATGAAAAAAATTACAGTACTTGGTGTGACTGGTTCTATTGGAACGCAGACAATTGATGTTGTGACTGGACATCCTGATGAATTTGAAATTGTTGCAATGTCAGCAGGACACAATATCAAGAAATTAGAAGAAATTATGAATCAGATTCCTGTTCCACATATTTGTGTACTAGAACAGAAAGATTATGATTATTTAAGTGAAAAATATCCAGATCGTCATTTTTATCTTGGACAGGAAGGACTTATTCAAATTAGTACTCTTGAAGAGACAGAAATAGTTCTTAATGCGATTGTAGGATTTGCAGGATTATTACCAACTATAGAAGCAATTAAAGCAGGTAAGGATATTGCACTTGCAAACAAAGAAACTCTAGTAGTTGCAGGACATATTATTATTCCTCTCGCAAAAGAATATGGCATTCAGCTTTTACCTGTAGATAGTGAACATAGTGCTATTTTCCAATCAATGCATGGAGAGTATCTAAGAGAAATTTCAAAAATAATTTTAACATGTAGTGGTGGAAGTTTCCGTGATAAATCATTAGATGAATTAAAGGATGCTACTGTTGAACAGGCATTAAATCATCCTAACTGGAGCATGGGGGCAAAGATCACTATTGATAGTGCGACTTTAGTTAATAAAGGTTTAGAGGTGATGGAAGCCAAATGGCTTTTTGATGTAGATTATGATGATATTGAAGTATTGATTCATCCTGAAAGTGTTGTACATTCTATGATTGAATGTACAGATACTGCAGTAATTGGACAATTAGGTACTCCAGATATGCGTTTGCCTATTCAATATGCTTTAACATATCCTCATAGAATACCACTTATTAATAGTAAGAGACTTTCTTTATCAGATATTGGAACACTTCATTTCTATAAGCCTGATACAGAAAGATTTAAGGCACTACCTCTTGCTTATCGTGCAGGAAGAATAGGGGGCAGTATGCCTTGTGTTTTCAATGGCGCAAATGAAGAAGCCAACCAGTTATTCCGTGATGGAAAGATTAAATTCCTAGAAATCGTTGATTTAATTGAAGAAGCCATGAATGCACATACTGTTATTGAAAATCCATCTCTTGACGAATTGATCAAGATAGATGCGGAAGCAAGAGCTTTTGTAAGAAAGAGAGTAGGTTTATAAGATGCAGACTTTATTGAATATACTCGTTTTCCTGCTTATTCTTACAGGAATTATTGTCATACATGAATTAGGACACTTTGTAACTGCTAAGTTTTTCAAGGTTTATTGTGGCGCATTTAGTATTGGTATGGGTCCTAAGATTTATGGAAAAAAAGGAAAAGAAACAGAATTCCAGATTCGTGCTTTACCAATAGGTGGTTTTGTCTCTATGGCAGGTGAAGCGGATCAGGAAGACGATGAAGAACTTAAGGATGTTCCAGTAGAACGTACATTAAAGGGTAAGAAGACATATCAAAAGATTATTATTATGCTTGCAGGTGTCTTTATGAATTTCATGCTTGCACTTGTCATTATGTTATCTGCAAACTTAATGGGTGGTCAGGTAAATGTCAATCGTTGTGAAGTAGGAACGCTCGTAGAAAATGGTTCTGCGACAAAATATGGATTTAAAAAAGGTGACATTATAACTAATATTGAATGTAAGCAGACTGGTGTGTCGTATGCAGTCGCAAGTTATGAAGATCTTCATAGTGATATGACTAAGAAAGCATTAAAGATTAATTCTAGAAATGCGACATTAGATATTACTGTCAGACGTGGTAAAAATAGTATTGTGGTCAAGGCAGTGAGTCCATATAATGAAGAACAGGGGCGTTATGTTCTTGGCTTTATGCAGGTGACTCGAAGAATGAGTGTCACTGAAGCATTCAGCTATACATTTAAAGAATTATGTGAGATGTCTACTGCAATCTTTCATGCATTGGGACAGCTTATTGTGAATTTTGCGTCTACTATTAAGCAGATGTCAGGACCAGTGGGAATTTATAAAGTCACTTCACAGGTAAGAGAATCTGGTTCTATGACAACACTTCTATATTTAGTTGCGATGTTGTCAGTAAATATTGGAATCTTAAACTTATTGCCTATTCCGGGGTTAGATGGCTATCAGGCTATTCTTTCTTTAATTGAAGGTATTATCCATAGAGAAGTACCTGTGAAGGTGAAATATGCATTGCAGGTTCTTGGACTTGCACTTGTATTTGGTCTCATGATTGCAGTTACTTATCAGGATCTGCTGCGATTTTTTAAATAAAGGAACTTCGGTTCCTTTTTAAAAGGTGATTTTATGAATAAACTAAGTATTTTATTACAACAATTACATATAGATACAAATCAGGCGTTTTCGCAGGCTGATATTACAAGAGTAGTTGTCCATCATGATAGCCGTTATACCTTTTATATCAGTTCACCAGAATTAATGCCTCTTGATAATGTGAAGGCTTTAAAAGAAGCCCAGCATTTATTCCCTTATCCATGTGAATTCCTCTTTGAAACAACGTCTAATCATTTTAGAGAGGAAGATGTCATTGAATATAGTGATTATATTATGCATCATGTATTAGGCAATGTACCTGAAATGCAGAGTATGACAAGAGATGATATGGATTTAAAGGACAATATTTTGACATTACATACTGTTAATCATATTCAATGTGATTCTATTAAGACTCAGCTTAATGAAATGCGTACATTATTATCTGGCTTTGGTATTAATATTGATTTAAGAGCTGAGGTAGATGCAGATAATCATGAATATCAACAGACTATTGCAAAGATGGAAGAAAATAAAGGCGTTCATATAGATTCAAGTGCACTTGAAAAATATAATGAAGCGATGAATGATGCACCTCCTGCTTATTCTAAGCCAGCAGGTAATTATAAACGTTATAAGAAAGAATATGTCATGACGCAGATCAGTCAATTAGATAATACAATGCGTGAAGTAGCTGTACAGGGGTATTGTTTCCAGGAAGAAACAACACAGACTAAAAGTGGTAAACATATTCAGACACTTCTTGTCACTGATTATTCTGATAGTATTATGGTAAAGAGATTTGAGAATAAGAATCGTAATACATTAGAAGAAATGGAACAATTAAAAAAAGGTGGTAAATGGATTCGTGTTAAAGGTACCTTTGAATATGATAGCTTTGCCCGTGAACAGGTGATTATTGCGACTGAAATAGAAATTATTCCAGCACCTAAACCACGTATTGACAAGGCGGAAAAGAAGCGTGTGGAACTACATTGGCACTCTAATATGTCTACTATGGATGGTATTGCGACTGTTGGTTCTTATATTAAAAGAGCGACAGAATGGGGTATGAGTGCTATTGCAGTAACTGATCATGGCAACGTGCAGTCATTCCCTGATGCACAGGCAGCAGCAGGAGACAAGTTGAAGATGATCTATGGTGTTGAAATGAACATGATTGATACAAATTTTGATTGTGTTTTCAATGCGAATGGATTAAAGCTTAATGATTTAACTTATGTTTCTTTTGACTTAGAAACAACAGGTTTATCTCAGATAGACGATCATATTACTGAAATTGGTGCAGTAAAGATAAAAAATGGGTTAGAGGTTGGAAGATTACAGACATTTATTAAATCTCCTAAACCTATTTCTAAGAAGATTACTGAATTAACATCTATTACAAATGAAGATATTAGAAATGCGCCTACAATTGAAGAATTCATGCCTAAATTAATGGAATTCTTTGGAGATAATCTTCTCATTGCGCATAATGGTCGTTTCGATATTGGTATGTTAGATAAGGCATTAGAGAGAATGGGAAAAGAACATATTAAAAACCCTTGGATTGATACATTGCCTTTATCTAGACGTCTCATACCATTAATGCGTTCTTATCGATTAGGTGCTGTCTGTCGTTTTTATCATATTCCTTATGATACAGAAGCGGCTCACCGTGCTGACTATGATGCTGAAGTATTAAGTCATTCATTTAATGTCATGCTTCAGGATTTAATTAAGAGAGGTTTTAAGACGATTGATGAAATCAATGATATCAAAATAGAAGATGCTTATAAGCATGCTTTCCCTTATCATATGTGTGTTCTTGCGAAAACACCTGAAGGGTTAAAGAACATGTTTAGACTTGTATCTATTGCGAATACTAAGTATTTCCATCAATGTGATCGTATTCCTAGAAGTGAATTAGAATTCTATCGTGAAGGATTAATCTTTGGTAGTGGCTGTTTAAATTCTAAAGTCTTTGAAATAGCTTCTACAAGAGATGAAGAAGAATTAAGAGAAGAAATACGATTCTATGATTATGTAGAAATACAGCCTTTAGAAGATGCAATGTATTTGGTGGATCGTGGTAAGTATGATTCTATTGATGATATAGAAAGAATATACAAGCGTATTATTAAGATTGCGAAAGAAGAAAATAAACTTATCTGTGCGACAGGTGATGTTCATTTTCTAGATAAGAGAGATAAGGTATACCGTGAAGTATTTATTACTAACTCTAAGATTCAGATTAATGGTAAACCTCATCCACTCCTTGTAAGAAATAATCCTCGTGCTTTAACACCTGATGTTTATTTAAGAACAACAGATGAAATGTTGGAATGCTTCCCTTATTTAAGTGATGAAGATACATATGAATATGTTGTCACTAATACAAATAAGATTGCAGATATGATTGGTGATGATATTATTGTCACAAAAGAAGGATTATATCCACCTTCAATTGAAAACGTAGATAAGAAACTTAGAGAATTATGTCATAAGAATGCGCATGAGACATATGGTGAAGTATTACCAGAGATTGTATCAGCAAGACTTGAAAAAGAGTTATCCAACATCATCAAACATGGATTCGCAGTTATTTATTTTATCGCTTCAGAACTTGTAAGAGTTTCTAATGAAGCAGGTTACCTAGTAGGATCTCGAGGATCAGTTGGTTCATCTTTCGTAGCCACTATGGCTGGTATTTCAGAAGTAAATCCTCTTGCACCACATTATATATGTCCTCATTGTAAACATAATGAGTTCTTAGAAGAAGGAGTTATTTCTGATGGTTATGATTTGCCTGATAAGAACTGTCCAGTATGTGGACATAAGATGAAAGGCGAAGGACATAATATCCCATTCGAAACCTTCTTAGGGTTCAATGCGGATAAGGTTCCAGATATTGACTTAAACTTCTCAGGTGAATATCAGCCTCAAGCGCATGCTTATACTAAAACAATCTTTGGTGAAGACCATGTCTTTAGAGCCGGTACTATCTCTACTGTTGCAGAAAAGACAGCTTATGGTTATGCAAGAGCATATGCTGAAAACTTAGGTTTAGAAGATCATATCCGTAGTGCTGAATTGCAAAGACTGGCTAATGGATGTACGGGGGTTAAACGTACTACCGGTCAGCATCCGGGTGGTATTATCGTTATTCCTAATGACATGGAAGTATTTGACTTTACACCTTATCAGTATCCTGCAGATGATGTGAATGCTGAATGGCGTACAACTCACTTCGATTTCCATAAGATTCATGATAACGTATTAAAATTTGATATCTTAGGACATGTTGATCCTACTGTTATTCGTATGCTTCAGGATATGACAGGTGTTGATCCAAAGTCTATTCCTACAAATGACCAGAAGGTTATGAGCTTATTTAATAGTTCTAAAGCATTAGGCTGTGATCTATCTTTCTTAAACTGTAAGACAGGTGCCTTAGGGTTACCAGAATTTGGTACAAAGTTTGTCCGTGGCATGCTTGAACAGACACATCCAAAAAGCTTTAATGAATTAGTTATTATCTCTGGATTGTCTCATGGGACTGACGTATATCTAGGCAATGCGGAGACATTGATCAAGTCAGGTACTTGTACATTACAGCAGGTTATCGGATGTCGTGATGATATCATGGTTTACTTAATTGAAAAGGGACTTCCTAATAAGGATGCTTTTGATATCATGGAATGTGTACGTAAAGGTAAGTCACCTAAAGTATTCCCTCAAAAGGGTTATGTTGAACTCATGAAGAAACATAATGTGCCACAATGGTATATTGATTCATGCTTAAAGATTAAATACATGTTCCCTAAAGCCCATGCCGTCGCTTATGTATTAAGTGCCATACGTGTAGCTTGGTGGAAATTATATTATCCAAGAGAATATTATGCTGTATACTTTACAACTAGATGTGATTTCTATGATATTGAAACGCTCATTGCTGGAAAAGAAGCAGTATATGATAAATATCAGGAATGTTTAAAGTTAAAGGCTGAACATAAAGCATCTAATAAAGAAGAAGGTTTGATTACTGTATTTGAGGTTGCTTTAGAAATGTTTGAAAGAGGCCTAAAGTTTAGTAAGATTTCTCTTGATCAATCTGATTCTAGAAAGTTTATTTGTCATCCAGATGATCTGGCAGCTATTATTCCTCCTTTTACTTCTATTGATGGATTAGGTGATGCCGTTGGTGACTCAGTAGTAGAAGCAAGAAAGGAGAGACCTTTCACTTCTATTGAAGACATTAAAAAGAGAACACGTCTTTCAGGAACACATATTGAGACACTGCAGAAGATGGGTGTTTTAAATGGTTTTTCTGAAAGTGATCAGCTTACAATCTTTGATTTATAGTTTTTTTACGTGTTCTTCAACATTATTTGACTTATACATTTAACTGTGCTATACTCGATTTAGCAAAAGACGAGAGGGGAGACCCTCTCGTTATTTATTGAATAGGAGGTTCTATGCTAGAGAAAATTAAAGAAGGCTTATTGCCTATTATTGCTTCATTTGAATGCCATCTTGATTCAATGGAATATGTAAAGGAAAAAGGAGAATGGTATTTACGTGTCTTCATTGAAAAGAATGATGGAAATCTTGACATGGATACTTGTGTTGCAGTCAGTGAAGCTGTGAGTGAAAAGTTAGATGAACTTGATTTAATCAAGGATGAGTATTATCTTGAAGTATCTTCTCCAGGAATTGAAAAGCCATTAAAGACTTTTGAGCAGGTAGAAGCTCATGTTGGCTCATATGTTCATATTGAAGAATGGAATTGATTCTCTAGAAGGAACATTAGCCTCTATTGATGGCCAGGAATTATTGATCCAGTATATGGTGAAAGCTGTAAGAAAGAAAATGACTATAAACTATGATGATATTAAATTCATCAGACTCGCTGTAAAGTTCTAGGAGGTAAAAAACGTGGCGAAAAAGGATAAAGGTTATAAATCAGCTCTTGAAAATCTTATTGAAGATAAAGGGCTAGATAGTGCTATTGTAATTGAAGCATTGACTGAAGCACTTGCTAAGTCATATAAGAAAAACTATAGTGGGGCAGAATCAATCGTTGATTGTAAGATTGATGATGATGGAAAAATCAGAATCTTTACAACTCATTATGTTGTAGATGATGTAAATGATGAAGATTTTGAATATTCTATTGAAGAAGCACAGGAAATTGACCCAAAATATCAGGTTGGAGATGAAGTTGTTGAAGAAGCTGATATTTCTGAATTTGGTCGTTTAGCTGCAATTCAAACTAAACAGTTATTAAGACAGAAAATCAGAGAAGCTGAAAAAGAAGCTTTATATAATGAATATATCAATAAACTTGATGAAATCATCAATGGTACTGTTGATCGTGTAGAAGAAAGATTCGCAATCATCAACATTGGTAAGACAGGTGCACTTCTTTCATCTAAAGACCAGATTCCTGGTGAAACTTTAGTTGAAGGTGAACATGTTAAGGTTTATGTGAGTGAAGTAGAACGTACTACTAAAGGTACTCATATCAGCGTATCTCGTACTCATGAAGGATTAGTAAAGCGTTTATTTGAAATGGAAGTTCCTGAAATCTTCGAGGGAACTGTTGAAATCAAATCAGTATCTAGAGAAGCAGGTGAACGTTCTAAGATTGCTGTCTATACAGCAAATCCTGATATTGATCCTATTGGTGCATGTGTTGGTCCAAAGGGAAATCGTGTTAGAAATGTTGTTGAAGAATTAAATGATGAAATGATTGATATTATTGAATGGTCTGAAGATCCTGTAACATTCATTTCTCATGCTCTTTCTCCAGCCAAGGTTGAAAGAGTGAAATTAAATCATTCTAAGAACAGTGCTTTAGTTGTTGTACCTGATGATCAGTTATCTCTTGCTATTGGTAAGCGTGGTCAGAATGCAAGACTTGCAGTTAAATTAACAAACTGGAAGATTGATATTAAGTCAGTATCTGAAATCTTAGAAGAAGGTATTGATTTAGATGCACCTGAAGTAGATATGGAACTTCTTGAAAAGATGAAGAAATCTATGGAAGAACATGAAGCAGATGAAGAAAAAGAATCTATCATTTTAACTCTAGATGAAGATGAAAATGAAGAAGATAAGGTAGAAGAAGACTTAGGTGATGATGAATCATTTGATGATGAAGATGATTCAGAAGAACCAGACCATGATCCTAAATATGATGAAGATATTGATTATGATCAGTATGATGAATATTATAAAGACTAGAGGTGATCTTTTATGAAGAAAGTGCCTTTAAGAAAGTGTGTGGCAACTGGTGAACAGCTGCCAAAGAAAGAACTCATTCGTATTGTGAAAAATAAAGAAGGAGAAGTTTCTGTCGATCCTACAGGTAAAAAGAACGGTCGTGGGGCTTATTTAAAACGTTCTTTAGATGCAATTGAACTTGCAAAAAAGAAAAAGATTTTAAATAGAGTTCTTGATACTGAAATTCCTGAAGAAATCTATGAGGAGCTTAAGACTTATGCTTAATAAGCAGGTGGCTTCTTTATTAGGTCTTGCGATGCGTGCAAGAAAGCTTGCGACTGGAGAGAGTGCTTTAAAGGCTATCCAGTCACAGCAGGCTCGTCTTGTACTTATTGCGAGTGATGCAAGTGACAATACGAAGAAGAAATATATTGATAAGTGTACATATTATCATGTAGATTATTATGTTGCTGGCACAAGTGAAGAGCTATCTAATTCTGTTGGTAAAATAAATAGAATGGCAATTGCGGTACTTGATGCTGGTTTTGCGAAAAGTATGAAATCTAAGTTAGGAGGGTAATTTATGGCAAAAAAGAAGAAAAACATAAAAAACAAAGGGAATGACAAGAAGAAAATGATCTCAAACTTTCCTAGCAAGAAAGAAGAAAAAGCTGTTGTAGATGGTGTTGTTGAATATGAAGAAGGTATCACTGTTGATGAACTTTCTCAAAAGATTGGTCAAACACCAGCAAATGTTATCAAGGTTTTATTCATGTTAGGTACAATGGTGACAATCAACTCATCATTAAATGATGAACAGGTTGAACTTATTTGTATGGAATATGGTCTTGAATGTAAAAAGGTTGTTCCTGTAAGTGAAGTAAACTTTGAAGATTTAGAAGTTGTTGATGATCCTAAAGATTTAGAGCCAAGACCTCCAGTTATTACTATCATGGGTCACGTTGACCATGGTAAGACAACATTGCTTGACCATATTAGAAAGTCAAGAGTTGCTGAAGGTGAATTTGGTGGTATTACACAGCATATCGGTGCCTATCAGGTATCAGTAAAAGGTAAGAAGATTACTTTCCTTGATACACCAGGTCATGAAGCATTTACTGCAATGCGTGCACGTGGTGCAATGATTACTGATATTGTTATTATTGTAGTTGCTGCTGATGATGGTGTTATGCCTCAGACTAGAGAAGCAGTAGACCACGCTTTAGCTGCAAATGTACCTATTATTGTAGCTGTTAATAAGATTGATAAACCAGGTGCTGATCCTCAGCGTATTATGACTGAAGTATCTGAACTTGGACTTATGCCTGAAGAATGGGGTGGAGATGTTCCTTATGTAAACATTTCAGCTAAACAGGGTATTGGTATCGATGAATTATTAGAAACAGTTACAGTTGTAGCTGAACTTGCTGAATTAAAAGCAAATCCAAAGCGTATGGCTTATGGTAGTGTTATCGAAGGCCGTCTTGATAAGGGTAGAGGACCAGTTGCGACTCTATTAATTCAGAATGGTACTTTAAGAAGTGGTAACCCAATTGTTGTTGGTGCGACTTATGGTCGTGTTAGACAGTTAGTTGATGATCGTGGACGTGAAATTAAATCTGCTGGTCCTGCAACTCCAGTAGAAATTACTGGTTTAAATGATGTACCTGAAGCAGGTGATAAGTTCATGGTATTTGAAACTGAAAGAGAAGCGAGACATGTCGGTGAAGAACGTGCTCAGAAGAAGATTGAAGAAGAAAGAAACTCTACTTCAGCAATGAGTCTTGATGACTTATTCTCACAGATGAAGTCTGGTGAAGTCGTTGACTTAAACATCATTGTTAAAGCTGATGTAAATGGTACTGCAGAAGCAGTTAAGAGTTCATTAGAAAAGATTGATGTAGAAGGTGCAAGAGTTAACGTTATCCGTTCTACTGTTGGTGCTATTTCTGAATCTGATATCCTTCTTGCAAGTGCTTCTAAGGCAATCATTTATGGTTTCAATGTAAGACCAGATGCTAATGTACGTCGTAAAGCAGATGAAGAAGGTGTAGAAATCCGTTTACACCAGGTAATCTATAAGATGGTTGAAGAAATTGAAGCAGCCATGAAGGGTATGCTTGCTCCTGAAATGGAAGAAGTTGTTACTGGTCAGGCTGAAATAAGACATATTTATAAGGTTTCTAAGATTGGTAATATCGCTGGATGTTATGTAACAGATGGTTCTATTAAGAGAGATTGTGGTATCAGATTAATTCGTGAAGGTATCATTGTTTATGAAGGTAAGCTTGCTTCATTAAAGCGTTTCAAGGATGATGCGAAGGAAGTTAATCAGGGCTATGAATGTGGTTTAACTATCGAAAACTATAACGATATCAAAGAAGGCGACATCGTTGAAGGATATGTTATGCAGGAAGTTGAAGGTTAATTTATGGCTTCATTAAAAGTTGATAAAATGAATCATTATATCATGAAGGAATTATCATTAATTCTTCGTGATGAAGTAAAAGATCCAGCTTTACGTATGTGTACTGTTACTTCAGTAAGCTGTACAAACGATATGTCTGTCGCAAAAGTTTATGTGACATTCATGAAGAACCAGGGTAAAGGTCTTCAGGCATTAGAAAGATGTAAAGGTTTTATCCGTTCACAGCTTGCTAGAAGATTAAAAATCAGAAAATGTCCTGAATTAATCTTCAAGGTAGACGAATCATTAGAATATGGTAATCGTATTGAAGAATTAATTAAGAACTTACACTAAGAGTCTCTATCAAGAGGCTCTTTTTTTACAATTAAAGACAAAATATATACGTATAAAAATTCGTATAATTTCATTATACGATAAATATGTGCTATAATAGAGAAAGGAGGATTTCAATATGAAAAACGTTATTATAAATGGTAAAGTGATTTTAGAAGATTCAATTAAAGAATTAAATGTATTTTTTGAAAATGGAAAGATTACAGAAGTCAGTAACCGTGTACCTACTGATGAAACAGTAATAGATGCAAAGGGCTTATATGTTGCGCCTGGTATGATTGATGTGCATACTCATGGACGTAATGGTAGCGATACAATGTATGCAACTTTTAAAGATTTAAATAATATTTCTGTATCAGAATTAAAGACAGGTGTAACGAGCTTTTTACCTACAACTATGACTATGCCAGCTGAAGATATTAAAAAGGCTATTGCAGCAGGCTATGATAATAAGGATATGGTAGAAGGTGCTAAAATCTTAGGTATGCACCTAGAAGGACCTTTCTTTAGTGTGAAATATAAAGGTGCTCAGCCAGAAGAATGTATGATTGCACCTACTGTAGAAAACTACTTATCTTTTGCAGGTGATCATCCTGATTTTGTAAAGAAGATTTCTTTAGCACCTGAAATTGAAGGTGCAGTAGATTTGATTAAATATTTAAGAGAACAGAACGTTGTTGTTTCTATGGGACATACTGATGCGACTTATGAAGAAGCAGTGAAAGCTATTGAAGCAGGTGCGACTTCAGGTACTCATACTTATAATGCGATGACTCCTTTAAAACATAGAGAGCCAGGTGTTGTAGGTGCTGTAATGCTTCATGATGAAGTATATGCAGAACTTATTCTTGATGGTATTCATGTATCATTCCCAGCAGCTAAGATTTTATCTAAGATGAAAGGTGCAGATAAATTAATTTTAATTACGGACTCATTAGAGGCTGCTATGCTTCCAGATGGCACTTATGAATTAGGTAATCAGAAGGTTTATGTAAAGGATGGTCAGGCACGCTTGAAGTCAGGTAACCTTGCTGGTTCTACTGCAAACCTTAATCAGTGTGTAAGAAATGCTTATAAACATCTTGATTTGCCATTATATGAAGCTATTGGTTATGCGACTAAGAATCCTGCAGATCATCTAGGTTTAAAGGATTATGGACGTATTAAAGAAGGATGCGTAGCTGATATGATTCTTATTGATGATGAAATTGATATTAAGAGAGTCATTTTAAATGGTGAAACTAAAATTGGAGGGTAGACATGATTACAATTAAAAATGATTATTTAGAAGCACAATTTGATCCTAAAGGTGCTGAAATCTCAAAGCTTATTGGAATGCAGGATGGCCTCAACTATATGTGGAAGCAGGATCCTTGTTTATGGGGACATAGTGCGCCTGTACTTTTCCCAATTGTAGGTGCATTAAAGAATGGAACATGTTGTATTGATGGTAAGGAATATCATATGAATCAGCATGGTTTCTCTAGAAATACTGAATACGAAGTATATGAACATGATGATACACATGTAGTGTTCCATTTATCTTCTAGTGATGAAATCAAGAAAATGTATCCTTATGAATTTGATTTATATGTGACTTATACATTAGTAGACAATAAATTAAAAGCTGAATTTAGAGTAGAAAATCATAATGAAGATGTAATCTATTTCCAGATTGGTGGTCATCCAGCATTTGCCTGCCCATTTATTGAAGGTGAAGATGCGAATGATTATTATATTGAATTTGAACAGAATGAAACGGTAGATCAGAAAATTATTGATGTAGAAAGAAAAGGTATGTCTCATGAAACAAAACGTTTATTTGATAATGAACGTCATTTCTTTGTACGTCAGGCTATGTTTGATAATGATGCAGTTGTAGTGCCTCATTTTAAATCTCGCTATGTTTCATTAAAGTCACTTACTAATAATAAGAGTTTGAACTTCTACATGAAGGGCTTTGATCATTTAGGACTTTGGACAAGCAAGCATGTGGGTGGTTTACTTGCCATTGAACCTTGGGTTGGACATACTGATTATGTTGACTTTGAAGGAGATTTCAAAGATAAGGAAAGTGCTGTGGCACTTAAGAAGGGTGAAACATTTAATTGCGAATTTGCTGTTGAAATTTTCCAGTAAGAGGCTGTAACGGGTAAATAACTCATTATAGTTTCATAAAAAGCAAAAGACGG
>OGOS01001159.1_pt1 | contig 17905 bp, 17 predicted proteins | sample 1552701 | NCBI WGS metagenome assembly OGOS01 (sample SAMEA2580128, study PRJEB22360) | human gut metagenome | biome: human gut; feature: human-associated habitat; material: faeces | place: Denmark | collected 2008/2010
GCACGCCGCCAGCGTTCATCCTGAGCCAGGATCAAACTCTCTGATAAAATGTTTGTTCCAAGTTCAAAATCAACATACTAGCTAATTTATCCCTTTTACTGTTTTAAAGGATCTTTCGATCGTTTTGAATTACTTATTCAGAACTTTCGAGGATGTGTTTCACTGTTTAATTATCAAGGATCTTTGCTGTTCCGACTCGAATCAGCTCATTTATTTTATCACAGAACTTTTCGTTTGTCAAGAACTTTTTTTAAATTATTTTTCGAAGTTCTTTTGAACTTCCCGGGAACGTTTTGTTCCCTGCTGTTCTCTCGATCAGCAACTCATTTATTTTATCAAACTCATTCGCTTTTGTCAAGAACTTTTTTCAGGTTTTTTTGAAGCAGTTTTTCCAACCCGCGGCAGCCACCCGGCTCCGAACTGAGGTTTTCTGTTTCAAAAGAACTCATGCGCTGTAGCTCTCGCTGACAGCTTAGTTATAATAACACCGTCGCCGGCAAAAGTCAACACCTTTTTTCGAATTTTCTTATTTTCAGAAAAATATAGTTAATTCTGCATATTTTATATTTTATCTGATTTTTTAAAAAAAGACCGTACGCATCACACGCCGGTCCTTTTTCCACAACTTCCTTCTAATTTTTCCCCACGCGCAGAATCGCATCCTGAATATTTTCCACCGGAATCAGTGCGATTCCACCGATTTTCTCCACGGACTTCATGCAGACAGCAGGTAAAATCACCCGCTCGAAGCCCAGTTTTTTTGCTTCCAGTACACGCTGTTCCGCCATGCTGACGGCGCGGACCTCACCGCTTAAGCCGACCTCGCCAAATACGACCGTTTTCTCATCGATCACCTGATCTTTGTAGCTCGATACGACGGCAAGTGTGATGCCAAGATCGATCGCCGGCTCATTCATCTTGATTCCGCCTGCGATGTTGACGTAGGCATCGCTTGTCGAAAGATTGACTCTTGCGCGTTTTTCCAGCACTGCCATCAGCAGGTTCACACGGTTGAAATCGCATCCTGCTGCGGTGCGGCGCGGGATTCCGAAATTACTGTGGCAGACCAGTGCCTGAATCTCGATCAGGATCGGGCGCGTTCCCTCCATGGAGCATGCGACAACCGAACCGGAAGCTCCCTCCGGCCGTCCGTTCAGCATGTACTCCGATGGATTTTTCACTTCCACGAGTCCCTCTGTCTGCATTTCGAAGACGCCGATCTCATTTGTAGAACCAAAACGGTTTTTGACGCCGCGCAGAATCCGGTAGGACGCATGACGGTCGCCCTCGAAGTACAGCACGGTATCTACCATGTGTTCCAGCACACGTGGGCCGGCCACATTACCGTCTTTTGTCACATGACCGACGATAAAGATCGAAATTCCCATTCCCTTTGCAATCTGCATCAGCACATTCGTCGATTCCCGGACCTGGGATACACTGCCCGGCGCAGAGCTGACCTCCTCGTTGTACATGGTCTGGATCGAGTCGATGACGGCAATCTCCGGCTTCTCTTTTTCCATGACGGCGCGGATGATGTCAAGATTCGTCTCACAGAGCAGGGACAGATTTTCATTAAATTCTCCGATCCGCACGGCGCGCAGTTTGATCTGGCGCAGGGACTCCTCGCCGGAAATGTATAAAACCTGATGTCCTGCTGTGGACAGCATGCGGCACACCTGCAGAAGGAGTGTGGATTTTCCAATTCCCGGATCGCCGCCGACCAGTGTCAGGGAACCCGGCACGATTCCTCCGCCGAGCACCCGGTCGAGTTCTCCGATTCCCGTCGGGATACGCTCTTCTTTTCCTGTTGAAATTTCCGTCAGATGCACCGGCTTTCTGCCCGCTGCGCTGTGGCTTCCGAGCCCCTGGTTTCCCGCCGGTGTTTTGGCCGCCGTCGGTTCCTCCACAAACGTATTCCATTCTCTGCACGCCGGACACTGGCCCATCCATTTTGCGGACTCATAGCCGCAGTTCTGGCAGAAAAAGGCTGTCTTTTTTGCTTTTGCCATAGTTGTCTCCCTTATAATTGTCAAAAAAGCTGCCGCACACGTTCTGCGACAGCCTTCTTTTTTTACTTCATCATGCTTTTACGATTTCTACTGCTACATCCTCTGTTTTTTCCAGCTCTACGCTGAAGGAAAGTTTTCCGCCGAGGTTTGTGGTCATGTGGCCAACGTTTACGCCGTCGAGCAGCACCTTGTATTCGGTCTCTGCTTCCATTTCAACGGTGATCTGTGCATCCTCCGGTCCTTCTACTTTGAAGGTCATGCCGTCGTCGAATACGTTCAGATCGGTAACTGCGGTTCCCGGAACGGATTCGTATACGAACAGTCCGTTTCTCTCCAGCTTTGTGATTTCCTTAAAGGTTTTTACTTTATACAGATCTCCTCTGTGCTCAAAATCAGATTTTTTTGCCTTTGCCGCAAGCTCATAATCTCCGAAGCTGATGCCTCCGTCTGCCTCTGTGCGGATTAATTCTTTTACTACTGACATTTGTAAATGCCCTCCTGGTCTTGTCTTTTGTGGTGTTTCGTTTGTTTGTGAAAATCATACCATAATCGAAAAGATTTTACCATATAATTTATGGAATTTTATATTATTTTTTCTCAAGAACCTTAAATGTAATCTCTTTCTTATTCATTCCAGCCGCAACGGTATCGCCTTTTTTCACTTCTCCGTTCAGGATGGCTTCTGCGAGCGGATCCTCAATTTTGCTCTGGATCGCGCGTTTTAACGGGCGGGCACCGTACTTGCTGTCGAAGCTGTTTTCCACGAGATATTCTTTCACGGTGTCACGGACTTTCAATTCAATGTCCATCTGCTCCTTGCAGCGGCGCTCCAGATCTTTGAGCAGAATCTGCAGAATCTTCTTCATATCCGCCTTGGTAAGCTGATGGAATACAATAATCTCGTCGATTCGGTTCAGGAATTCCGGCTTAAACATCCGTTTGACTTCTTCCATCACCTGGCCCTTCATGTATTCGTAGTCTTTCCGCTCATCTTCTGTCGAAAGGAATCCAAGGCGTTTCGGCGCTACAATGTTCTGTGCTCCGGCATTGGATGTCATGATAATGCAGGTCTGTTTGAAATCAACTTTTCTGCCCTGCGCGTCGGTGATATGGCCATCATCAAGCACCTGCAGCAGAATGTTGAAGACATCCGGGTGCGCTTTTTCGATCTCGTCAAACAGGATCACACTGTACGGGTTGCGGCGCACTTTTTCGGAGAGCTGGCCGCCTTCCTCGTAGCCGACGTATCCCGGAGGGGAGCCGATCAGTTTGGAGACGCTGTGTTTCTCCATGTACTCCGACATGTCGACGCGGATCAGGGCCTGCTCTGTACCGAAAACTGCCTCGGCGAGTGCTTTGGAAAGTTCTGTTTTTCCGACACCGGTCGGTCCAAGAAACAGGAAGGATCCTGTCGGACGGTTCGGGTCTTTTAATCCGACTCTGCCTCGTTTTACGGCTTTTGCCACAGCTGTCACGGCTTCTTCCTGGCCGACAACGCGTTTATGGAGTGTCTGCTCCAGTCTTGCCAGACGTTTCGATTCTCCTTCCGCGAGACGCTGTACCGGAATTTTCGTCCAGGTGGATACGGTTTTTGCGATTTCTTCTTCTGTTACCTGCAGTTTTTTGTTTTTACAACGGCGTTCAAAGCGTTTTCGGATCTGCTCCAGATCTTTTTCGAGCTCCTGCTGGCGCGCCTGCAGTTCTTTTGCCTGCTCAAAATCGCCGGCACTGATCGCGGATTCTTTTTCTTTCTGTACTTCGAACAGTGTCTGCTCCTCTTTTGCCATGTTGTCCGGCACCTGGTAGCCGGCGAGCTGTACGCCTGCGGATGCCTCATCGATCAGATCGATGGCTTTATCCGGCAGGAAACGGTCGTTGATGTAGCGGACGCTCATTTTTACGGCTGCTTCCAGTGCTTCATCGGTGATTTCCACGCCGTGATGGCGTTCGTAGTATGGGCGCAGGCCTTTTAAGATATCAAGTGCCTCGCTTTCTGTCGGTTCTTCTACTTTCACCGGCTGAAAACGACGTTCCAGAGCCGCGTCTTTTTCGATATATTTTCGGTATTCTTCCAGTGTTGTTGCACCGATGAGCTGAATTTCTCCACGGGAGAGGGACGGTTTTAAGATGTTGGATGCATCGAGTGCGCCCTCTGCACCTCCGGCTCCGATGATGGTGTGGAGCTCGTCGATGAACAGCAGAATATTTTCATTGTCCGTCACTTCCTTGACGACACGTTTGATACGCTCTTCGAACTCACCGCGGTATTTGCTTCCGGCTACCATTCCGGAAAGGTCAAGGACAACAACTCGCTTATCGCGGATCGTTTCCGGCACAATGCCAAGGGCAATCCGCTGCGCCAGACCTTCCGCAATCGCCGTTTTTCCGACACCCGGCTCTCCGATCAGACACGGGTTGTTTTTTGTCCGGCGACTTAAGATCTGAATGACACGCTCAATTTCCTGCCCACGGCCGACAACCGGATCGAGTTTTCCTTCGCGCGCAAGCTCAGTCAGATCCCGGCTGTACTGGTCCAGTGCCGGCGTTTCGCTGGTCTGCGCTCCACCTCTTGTCTGCGGTCCGCGGCCGGTATTTGCATTTCCGCTTGCACCGCCCTGCAGCGGTGCCTCGCCCATGGCAGTAAGGATTGCTCCATATAGTTTCTGAATGTTGATCCCCATGGTAAAAAGCAAACGGGTAGCAACACAGTCACTTTCTTTTAAGATTGCGATCAGCAGATGCTCGGTTCCCACAGCTCTGCTCTTAAAACGCGCTGCCTCCGCTTCTGCATTTTCAAGCACTCTGCGTACCCGCGGAGTATAGCCCGGTCGGGATTCGGTCACGGTGTTTCCGCCTGGTGCAATCAGACGGTCAATCAGTTCGGTAAGCTGTCCGGCATCTACGTGAAACTCAGAAAGCACCATGCCTGCTGTGCCATCCTCCACGTTCAGAAGTCCGATCAGAAGGTGTTCGGTTCCTACGTAATTATGTCCACATTTTTCAGCTGTCCTAACCGCATATGCCAGTGCTTTTTTTGCCTGACTGGTATATCCTTCTCTCATAATACTATTGTCTCCTTCATGTTTCGTCTGCGTAATTGCTGTAAATTTCATCTACAAGCTGATGTACTTCTTCTTTTGATATATTTTTGCAGACGGCTTTTGCAAGAATCACCTGCAGATCTTCGCGCAGTTCCTGCATGGCATACAGTTTATCCGCATCGATAGAGATAACGGCTCCTTTTCTTCGGTCAATCGAAAGAAGTCCCTCCTGCCGGAGTACGCTGTAGGCCTTATTTACGGTATGCATGTTGATACCGATATTGTCTGCGAGCTGTCTTACCGAAGGTAGAGTATCTCCTTCCTGAATTCTGGAAGTGGCAATACCCAGAATAATCTGATTTCTCAGCTGGATATAGATCGCTTCATCGCTGTTGAAATCGATCTGTATTGTCTCATAATACATAGTTACACCCTGCTTTCTCGTATCGTTTTGTTATACATATGTTATAACAATTCGCAAACTTTGTCAACAAACGGTTTCCCTACCTGTTTTTCTCGTAGATGATCTGAAGACCTTTCAGGAGCAGATTCTCATCGATGATGATGTCATGTCTGCAGTGCGGAATCACAGCTTTCGCCAGACCTCCGGTAGCCACAATCGTGCATTTGCAGCCAAGTTCTTCTTCCATCCGTTCGATCATGCCGTCGATGCTGGCAGCGTTTCCATAAATCATACCGCCTTTCATACAGTCCAGCGTATTTTTGCCAATGACTTTTTTCGGTGCTGTCAGACTGGTCTGGCTAAGCTGCGCGGCATTTGATACGAGAGCATCCAGCGAAGTACGAAGTCCCGGAAGAATCACGCCTCCGATGAAGCTTCCTTTCTGATCAAGTACACTCATCGTCGTGGCAGTTCCCATATCGATAACAATCTGCGGACATGTGTATTCATTCAGCGCTGCTACTGCTACAACAACAAGATCGCTTCCTGCCGTTGCGGGGTCGTCCAGTTTGATATTAAGTCCGGTCTTCACACCGGGGCCGACAACTTTGACCGGCTTTTTAATCACTTTTTCTGCCGCACTCCGGCAGAGCTCTGTCACCTGCGGAACAACGGAAGAGATGATACCTCCTTCGATCTGCTCCACCGGAATCTCATACAGTTCCAGTACATTTTTCAGGCTGACTGCGTATTCCAGCTCTGTTTTTGCCTTGTCCGTGGAGAGTCTTTCGATGAAGTATGTTTTTTTCCCTTCCACACACCCAAGGACGATGTTCGTGTTGCCGATGTCTATTGCAAGGATCATGATTCAGGTTCCTCCTGTAAAAACTATGAAATGAAATTCTTGTGGTTTTATTATACATGGTGCGGCGCTTTGAGACAAGGAAAAAGACAGCAAGAAAAAGACAATTAAGTCGATTTCATACTGTCTTCTGAATATTTCATTTTGAATTATCTATTCTTGTTGTTCACAAAAATAAATTTTACATCATTCTCAAACGTACGATTTAGCAGAATTTGCCCTGAAAATGTTTGAGTACTATACATTTTTACATCATTCTCAAACCATTACTTACAGATTTAGGGGAGGTGGAAAGTTTGAGTACCATACATTTTTACATCATTCTCAAACCGTAACAGATCTTTTGCAGGACGAATGGGCGTTTGAGTACCATACATTTTTACATCATTCTCAAACTATGGTACATGACGGAAGGGCGTGTAGCCTGTTTGAGTACCATACATTTTTACATCATTCTCAAACCGCGAACATTTACTTGAACGAATTGGATCAGTTTGAGTACCATACATTTTTACATCATTCTCAAACGTGCGGCAGACCATGAGTGTTGATTACCGTGGTTTGAGTACCATACATTTTTACATCATTCTCAAACGGAGGACTTTGTGCGTGGTTCTCTGGGATCGTTTGAGTACCATACATTTTTACATCATTCTCAAACGCAAGCCGCGCTGTTTCGGAGCTTAGCGATGTTTGAGTACCATACATTTTTACATCATTCTCAAACTATGCGTGACCTTGCAATCGAGTGCCTTCAGTTTGAGTACCATACATTTTTACATCATTCTCAAACAATCGCCTCTTCCTTTGAGATCCCGGCGAGTTTGAGTACCATACATTTTTACATCATTCTCAAACTCACGCTGTCCCTGATCGTAACCAATCAGGGTTTGAGTACCATACATTTTTACATCATTCTCAAACGAGAAGCAAGCACGAGAGGAACGCCGGAGGTTTGAGTACCATACATTTTTACATCATTCTCAAACCCCCTGTCGGGATCGTGAACACTTTGCCGTTGTTTGAGTACCATACATTTTTACATCATTCTCAAACTTGCCGCCAGGTTCTTTTTTATCGCTTCTTGTTTGAGTACCATACATTTTTACATCATTCTCAAACATGCAGGAAATCAACGAAGAAATGGAGAACGTTTGAGTACCATACATTTTTACATCATTCTCAAACACTCCCTGCGTGCGTGCGCGCGCGTGCGGTTTGAGTACCATACATTTTTACATCATTCTCAAACTTTGCTGTGGTTTGGCACAATTTTTTCTTGGTTTGAGTACCATACATTTTTACATCATTCTCAAACGCTAAAATTTCATTCAACGCACTGTTCGCTGTTTGAGTACCATACATTTTTACATCATTCTCAAACGTTGTTGTCATCTTGCCTGCCGCAGTGACATGTTTGAGTACCATACATTTTTACATCATTCTCAAACGAAGATTTCATGCTTGTAGCTTCGCTGATAGTTTGAGTACCATACATTTTTACATCATTCTCAAACCTCAAATTTAAAAATGAACTGCTTTCATCTGCACAAAACAGGTACTCAAACATCCGATGGATATTAATAGACATCACATCCATCTTTGTCAATTATATAATATTCTCTCTGATTCGAAAAGTCCCTTTGTATATTTTCTATGAAAAGCAAGGATATTTCATAGTAGCATGCCATTTGGGAGAGTTTGTTTATTTGTGTTTCGTTCAGATAGGATCGAATATTGACCAAAATCACCAGTTCTTTTTGGAGAAGTTCGGCCATAACTTTGATATATTGCGTTAATTTTTCCAGAAGCCCCATCTCTTTTTCGGTTTCTGTCTGAACTCCCATCAATTTTAGGAGTGCGCTCAAATCGATTTCCTCATTTTGTTCCAATTCGTACCCACTGACAGCTTCCAATTGATAGATGTATTTCTTCAGTTCCGCAATAATTCTCTGCGTTTCCAGAAACATTTCTTCATTTTGCGCACTTTTGACCAGCTCTGTAAATAACCGTTTTTGTATTCTGTGATCCGCAAAATCAAGAGAAAAGGGCGTTAATACCAATTCCACATCTCTTTTCATATTCAGCTCTGTGTCAGCTTTAGAAAGTACGAAATTTCCCTTCTCTCCCTGATTTTGTTTTTGCAGCTGCTCCACATATTTTAAAAACAGCTCCGGTGATTCTATAATCCATTCCGTGGGACAGTTCCGATGAATCGCAATAGGTTTTTCCAAGTCCACATGTACCAGTTTCATAAAATCACCAGCCTTTCATCCGTATTCAACACTTCGCTCTTTACGTTCCCAACAATCAGATCCATTTTCGCATACTGCTTCTCAGTCACCGTTAAAAGCTGTATCAGACCTTCTTCCGGCTTATTTTTATGAATCTGATCCACGATTCCATTCACTACAGTTGTATTTAACGCAAGCTTACAGTATACGGATTCCTGGAGCATCAGGAATCCGCTTTTCAATAAAAACTTTCGAAATCTCGCATATTCTCTTCTCTGATCGCCCGTCAGCACCGGAAGATCAAACAGTACCAATACTCTCATAAAACGATAACTCATAGGCCGTAAAACCGGATCAATGCACTGTCATTCTCATTTAAGGCATCAAATACACTTTTACAGTAAATTTTTATGGCATTATTCACATACTGTGTTTTCCCGTCTATCATGACTTCGTTGTTTAATACATTGACCAACTGTATTTTTTCCTCATGCGTAAATTCTTTCCTCTGCATTTGGATTACTTCCCGGTCAATCAGAACACGGAACGGTTCCATCAAATCGGACGCCAGATTAAACTGATTAAACATATTATCATGAAAGAGTCCGAGCTGTGTAATATAACCGCTCGCTACAATTTCTCTCGCAAACGCAGACAACAAAATGCTATATCCGTAATTCAGCGCTGCATTTTCCGGACAATCCGCAGTTCTGGTAAATGTCATACCGAACAATGCATTAAAATATACCTTTGCCGCATGCCCTTCCCGGTTTGTCTCATCGTTCCAGCCAATCTCCTGTAAATATGATTCTAACAGACCCGCTTCTTCCTTTCCCAGATTTTTTAATAGTTCCTTCTGTTTTCGTATTTTTTCCGTCACAATCTCTGTCCAGATCGCTTCCTTACTGTGCCGGCTCCACTGAATCTGCTTTCTGATTTTATTGCTGGTATCATGACTTCCGTAATACCCAACCAGTTCCGACGATGGATTTCTCTTTTCATCGCAAAAAATCACTTTTATTTTCTTTTTGGTCAGCTCTGCCAGCAGACTTGTTGTGACTGTTGCTGCTGTTGACTCAATCAGAATGGTTGAGATTTCACTTAAATGTATTTTTGTTACTTCTTCATTTCGTACCACAAGATAACCAAGCTGATAGTCCAGCTTTGCCCGTTTGGAAATAACCACAATCCGCCAGCTCATAATGCATTCAGGTCTACTGCCTGCTCGTAAATACCGGTTGGCGATTGATGAATCATTTCGATTCGACTGCAATCGGTTATATTTTTGTTGAGACACAAAATTCCTGCTCTTCCAGATCCTCCAATTAATTTCAAATCAGCGGTAACACTCTGGCACTGGAAAAAATGTAAAATTTCATACAAAACGATACACTTTTCTTCTATGCATAATTCTTTAAATTTTTCTCTTTTTTCCGTTAATGTCTTTGCCTGTGCTCCAAGTTTTTTTGCATATACCGTATTTGTTAATTTATTTAAAAAGGTTTCATACAGCATCACCACCTTCTTTTCTTCTAAATGGTCGGAATCGTAAATTTTCAGTTCTTTATTCTGTTTTTTACGTTCCACGTACTGTACTATTTTTTTCAGTATTTCTGTTTCTTCCTGGGAAAGTACCAGCTGATTTGCACCTTGCATCAATAGCTGATCCCCTGATCTTCCGGAAACCCACATATAAAATCCGTCCACACAAAACAGAGTATCTATTTTGATTTCCGGCACCAGCACTCGCGGATTCTTTAACTGTCTTTCCTCTTCCAGATACCGAATTATATTTTCTTCTGACTTCTGAATTTCCTTTTTCAGACGAATCGGCACATACTCGATTGTTCGTATTTTCTTTCCCTTTTTGCCCTCCGATTCTGCCAGTACAAAGTAAGCTCCCGCCTCTTTGTTATATCCTCCATACTTCTGTATATCACAAAGCCGTTCATCACTGCTCTTGATCGGAACCTGACCTTTTCCTTTTTTGACAATCTGCTGGTCAAACAATGCACCTGTTGCCTCATACGATCTTCGCGTCACAAGAATGTTGTTCTTTTCCATAAACTTTCGGACTGTCACAATGGTTCCGTTCCCGCCTTCCCAGGCAATTTCTCCGTTTCGTTCAATTCTTTCCTGTTCAAACATCTTCTTCAGATTATAACTTCTTCCCGGATTTTCCTTAATGAAGTGAATCGGATTTGATGTGAATTTTACAAAATATGCGTTGCCAACGACAATATTCAAATAAGCATCCTTCGCATGATGATAATCATTCATCTCCCGTACCTTCAGAAATTTAAAATCCTTACGGAACTTTGAAACGGTTGGCGCTTTTACATAAACAATCTGTGTATCCGGGATCACCTGCTGCAGAATACTTGCTGCCGCTTTTGTACTCTGACGAGTTTCCACCAGCTGCCTGGAAATAAATCCAGCCAATTCAGACGGTTCAAATCCATTTCCTCTTATCAGCCGTTTATATTTTTCTTCACTGATCAATCCGGCATCCACTAAAGATTTCCAGAATGGCTGCATTTTTTTCCGAACTGTTTCATCGATCGGATATTTATCCTCTTTCATCTGATTACACTTTTTCTTTACAAGTACCCGGTTATCCAGGCTATCATCCATCACTTTGGACTGTGGAAAAATATGATCAATGTCATACTTCTGATTATCCCACAATTCCTCCAGTTCAATTGTTTCACCGGAATACATGCATTTTCCTTTTTGCGTATAATACAAATACAGCTTGTCTCTTCTCATTTCCGCATCGGAACGCTTTTCAATCTCATCTATCCAGTCTTTTTCTTCCGCTTTACATTTTTTATAAAGTTCCAGCAGTTTCTTTTTTCTTGAAGAGGTTCTTCCCTGATCGGTTTTTTCTCTTGCCATTTCTATAAAAACACGTTTCGGTGGGTTTCCCATCACTTTACAGATTTCCTTTACAATCAAAAGGCTCTGCCAAATCTGCCGCTTCACTGCCGGTGATACGTAAAGCTCCTCGACTAATTCATACGAAATATCCCGTTTTTTCTGTTCGTTTCCATTCTTTTCTTCGATTGCCGATGCAAACAAATATTTTTCGCTAAGCAGTTGCATCAGATTGTCATTCGTCTCCCACAAAGCCCGAATAATAGACCATGCCTCTCCCGTTTCCGGTGCCGGTGCTTCCATCTCTTCCAAAAACACTTTTGAGAGTCTTCCCCAACCACGATACGGCAGTTTACTTATGCTGTCTCTTTGTTTTTCTGTCAACTCCGGAAACAGTTTCTTTAATCTCTGTTTCAGTATCGCTTTATCATCTCCAAACAGCGTTACGTTCAGGATGATGCATTCTTTTTCCGCCTGGTTCAGTGACAGATTTGTTAATTTCTCTTTAAAGTCATGGTATGCCGTAAGAGAACTCTTGAAATCACCATCAATTCCGGTAATTTCAACTTCTTTTCCGGTAATTCCTTCTTTCACTAAATAGTTTTTCAGTTTTTTCTGTGTAACCTTTCTGCTTTTCTGGAATACTTCTTCATATATTTTCTGTTTCTGCTCTACAGATATCTTTTCTCCATCCAAACGCAGATTATTTAATTCATTTAAAACTTCGTATTTGCTGTACAGCAGAGAATACTTTGGTAAAACATCTTCACTTGGCAGATAAGTACATTTATTCGTCATTCTTCGAATAAACTGCTCTGCACTTGCTTCCAAATCTACCATCTCATCGAAGTTCCATGGATATATTTTGCCTTCTTTTCGTACCGCCCAGTTACTCTTCTCCCCTTTTTTTCGAATTCCGTTTAAGGGTCCTACGTAGTACGGAATGCGGAATGTGAAAATCTTTTGAATCTTCTCTCCATTCTCTTTCAGTAGCGGAACTTTATCTTCCAGATTTTTCAGGATTGCATTTAATTCATATAAATGAATCTGATATGGAATGACACTGTTGTCTTTTACAGTCTGTTTCGGAAGAAACGTTCCCATTTCCATTTCCTTCTGCATGCAGGATGCTTTCGTCACATCTGATATCTTGCCCAGAATATTCTTTTTCAGATAACCGTAAAAGTCTTCCTGACTACATTGTTTTGGTGCCTTGATATACGCATAATAATTAGCTTTTTCATCCTTTTTTGCAAACAGTCTCTGATATTCTTCCCTTGAAAGATTCTCTCTGACCAGCTTTTTCAGATCTTTCAGATCTTTTTTATGCTTTTCATAAAGTGCCACTTTTGCCTCTGAAAGAGAAGAATAGTTCTGCAAAATATCAGCCAGAACAGCCCAATCGTACACTGCTTTTGCGTGTTCAATTAATACATATTTTTCTCCCAGCTCTGCTTCGATCTCTCCAGCGTATTCTTCATAACCTGCATCTGCGAAGCAAAGTTTTGGCCGTTCCAGTGTATCCATCTGTTTTTCCCCAAACAGATTTCCCAGTTTTGCTGTTCCACCGGTAATCAATCCCAGCCACTCTTTTTCACAGGATGTTTCTGCCCGCATTGCTTTTACTGCTTTTGTCTTTTTCGCAGATTTGGTCAATGTTCGGTCTTTTAAAATTGCCTCTATTTCCTTGCTTCTTTCCACTCCAATCTCGGAAGAAAAGCCAAGTTCTTCTGCCCGCACTGCTTCAAGGAACTGTTCAAATGTTGTCTGAAATTCTCTTACCTGTTCGATATTTCCGTTTAATAGAAAATGGCCTCTGTGTTTCATCATATGATGCAGAGCAAGATATATCAGGCGAATATCAGGCGTTTCGTCAGTTTCCATTAACCATTTTCTCAGATGATAGATGGTTGGAAACTGTTTATGATATTCTTTGTCTGTGTAATCATCATCCGCAAACAATGCATAGGGAAGTTCCGGACACTTTCCCTGCCTGTCACGCTTATCCTCTGGCCAGTAACGACTCTCTTTCATTCTGCGAAAAAATCCATCATCTATCTTTTCTACTTCTTCCGCAAAAATTTTCTGCAGCAATTCTATTCTCCAATTACGACGATCCAATCTTCGTTTTGCTGTCCGAAACCCTCTTCTCTCTTCTGCAGTCTGTGCACTGTCAAATAGCCGTACACCCCAAAGTGTTTTTCCATGTGCGCGCAAAATTTCGTACTTCTCATTTGTCACAGCCCATCCAACCGAACTGCTTCCCATATCAAGTCCGAGATAATATTCCCCTTTCATCTGTTCTTTCCTCCATTTTCTACATTTTATCTAATTTTACCATATATTTTGATTTTTTACATCTTTTCTTTCCTATTTTCAACAATTCTACTTCCTGGTTCTTGCTGTTCTCACAGTACTGAATCATAACCATGTTTCATTTCTAATTTTAGACAACAAAAAAACTGCTGTCTATGAAGACAACAGTTTTCGTTCCACACACTGTGGACCATCTAACGATGGCGTTTTCGATAAATCGTTATTTGAACTTATGATGTAAAATTTAGTATGGTACTAAACTATCTACACTATACTTCTATTTTTTCCTTTCGTCAATCTTTTTTAGAAAGTTTTTATGATAATTATTCCATTTTTTTCTCTTGCGTCCTTCTTGTTTTTATGGTAAAATATATCTTGTTCTGATTACGAACACTGCCGCTGTGGCGGAATTGGTAGACGCACTTGACTCAAAATCAAGCGGTGAATAACCGTGCCGGTTCGAGTCCGGCCAGCGGCATAGCTAAAAAAGATCTGCAAGAACGAACGTTGATGCAGATCTTTTTTTATTGTCTTCCCTTCAAAAAACAGCTTTTGAAAGAAAGAAAACCCCTTTCGAAGAACCGGCCATCTGCCGCATGGTTCTTTTTGAAAGGGGTTTTACTGTTGTTATTTCTTATTTATTTCCAAACATCTTCTCATACTCCGGTGTTCCATCCAGTGTAGCGAAGTAATCCTTCGGGGTTTCTGCGCGGCGGATGACTTCAAAGCTGCCGTCCTCTTTTAACAGAACCTCTGCAGATTTTAATTTTCCGTTGTAGTTGTATCCCATGGAAAATCCATGTGCGCCGGTGTCGTGGATGAAGAGGAGGTCTCCGACTTCCACTTCCGGAAGCATGCGGTCGATCGCGAATTTATCGTTGTTTTCGCACAGGGAACCTGTTACGTCATATTTGTGGTCGCACGGCTGATCTTCTTTTCCCATCACCGTGATGTGGTGGTAAGCGCCGTACATTGCCGGCCGCATCAGATTGACCGCGCATGCATCACAGCCGATATACTCTTTGTAAATGTGTTTCTGATGGATGGCGCGGGTAACGAGTCCGCCGTACGGTCCCATCATGAAACGGCCCATCTCCGTGTAAATTGCAACATCGCCCATGCCGGCCGGAACGAGGACTTCATCGTACACTTTATGTACACCCTCACCAATCACGCGGATGTCATTGCCTTCCTGACCCGGTTTGTACGGGATTCCGACACCGCCGGAAAGATTGATGAATTTAATCTTCACGCCCGTCTCTTTCTGCAGCTTTACAGCCAGCTCAAACAGTGTTTTTGCCAGAACCGGGTAGTAATCGTTGGTTACGGTATTACTTGCAAGGAAGGAATGGATGCCGAACTCTTCTGCCCCTTTTGCCTTCAGAATGCGGAATGCCTCAAAAATCTGCTCGGTTGTCATACCGTATTTGGCATCTCCCGGATTGTCCATAATATCGGTGCTGATTTTAAACAGTCCGCCCGGGTTATAACGGCAACAGATTTTCTTCGGAATGTAGCCTAATGTTTTCTCAAGAAAATCAATATGTGTAATATCATCAAGGTTAATGATCGCACCAAGCTCTGCAGCCAGTTGATACTCTGCAGCCGGTGTTACGTTGGATGAAAACATGATTTTATCTTTCTCAAATCCCATCGCATCGGAAAGCATCAGCTCCGTGTAAGAAGAGCAGTCGCATCCGCAGTCATATTCACCCAGCATTTTGATCAGTGTCGGGTTTGGGTTCGCTTTTACAGCAAAATACTCACGAAATCCCGGATTCCAGGAAAAAGCTTCCTTTACCGCTTTCGCATTCTCACGAATTCCTTTTTCATCGTAAATGTGAAACGGAGTTGGTACTGCTGCTGCGATTTCTTCCAGTTTTTCTTTTGTTACAAAAGGCTTCTTCGTCATTCTCTTTTGTCTCCTTCTTCTGCTTATTTTGCCTGAATAATGTGAAGCATGTTTGTCATATATCCTTCACCCGTCACCTCGTTGGTGGCAGGGTCTCCGGCCGTAAAAATAACCATATCGCCACGTTCTACAAGCTCCTCACGGCGCACCATATACATAGCATGGGAAATGATGTTCTCCGTAGAATCTTCCTCGTATCCGGTCACCGGACGAACGCCCCAGTAGAGCTGCATTTTTCTTCTTGCCCATTCATATGGGGTAACGCCGTAAATCGGTACGCTCGGACGAAGGTTGGAAATCAGTCTTGCAGTCTGACCGGACATCGTCGGAGTCACAATGCAGGCTGCTTTGATGTGTTCTACCATAGAAACGGCTGCACTTCCGACTGCTGCGGAAACATTTAGCTTTCCTTCCAGCGCTTTTCCATCGCGGTAGTCTTCGAATTTCAGATAACGCTCCGTCTGCTCGGCAATCTCTCCCATCATGGTAACTGCCTCGATCGGATATTTTCCGGCTGCTGTTTCGCCGGAGAGCATGATCGCATCCGTTCCATCATAAATTGCATTCGCAACATCGGCTACCTCTGCACGGGTCGGACGCGGGTTCCGGATCATGGAATCCAGCATCTGGGTTGCTGTGATAACCGGTTTGTATTTATGATTGCATTTTTCAATGATGATTTTCTGTACATGCGGTACCTGGCACGCCGGAATCTCTACACCAAGGTCTCCCCTTGCAACCATCACACCATCTGCCGCATCGATGATGCTGTCGATGTTCTGCACACCCTCCGCATTTTCGATTTTGGCAATGATATCAATATGCTCTCCTCCGTTTGCCACAAGAAACTCACGGATTTCGTTAATTGCCTCTGCATTTCGGATAAAAGAAGCCGCTACAAAATCAATATCCTGTTCAATACCAAAGAGAAGATCTCCTTTGTCTTTCTCCGTGAGGTTCGGAAGATTGATCGAAACGTTTGGTACATTCACACCCTTCTTTTCTCCGAGCTCGCCGCCGTTTACTACGGTACAGACAATTTCCGGTGCATTTACTTTTTCTACGCGCAGACCGATCAGACCATCATCGATCAAAATCGTATCTCCCTCTTTGATATCTTCCGTAAGGCCTGTGTAGCTGACAGAACAGTGATTTTCATCTCCGGTCTCCTGAACGGTTGTCAGGGTAAAAGTCTGTCCGGTTACCAGATTCACTTTTTTTCCATCTTTTAAAACGCCGGTACGAATTTCCGGTCCTTTGGTGTCCAGAAGGATTGCCACAGGAGTTTTCAGCTCTTTTCGAAGCTCTTTCAGCATATCCATACGCATTTTCTGCTCATCGTGGTCTCCATGAGAAAAATTAAAACGAGCAACATCCATTCCGGTTTCAATCAGTTTTTTCATCAGGTCACGGGAGTTGGTATTTGGCCCCATGGTGCAGACAATTTTCGTTCTTCTCATACTTTCTCTCCTTCTTTATTTTACATGTTCATGCGTAAACAGGTGATCCTGGCAGTATTCATAATTTCCGTTGCATCTGGAGCAGAAACGGAACTCCAGATTCGGATCATCCTTTTCAGTCCGCCCGCAAATCGCACATTTGTGTTTTGTGATTCCATTTGGATTGCGGTATTCGGCTTCTCCTCTTGATACGGCTTTTTTAAATTCTTTCCTGCGTCTGTTCTGCCGGAAAGAGTTATGTTTTCCCTTTCTTGTCATCAGGAAAAACACCAGGACGTTTGCCAGGGAACACAAAATAACAACACATCCTGCCCAGTTTCCGCTCATGATGCTGGTAATCATGCTGTAGGCGAGAAGCGCTACGTCAAGGTATGCCAGCCATTTGATTTTGATCGGAATAATGAAATACAGCAGTACCTGCATATCCGGGAAGCTGATCGCAAAGCCAAGGAAAATCGAGAGGCTGATGTAGTAAGTGCTGAATGCCGTTCCCATCAGCGACGGATATCCGTTGACTGCATATAAGATTCCATACAGCAGGAAGGAACCGATAATGGTCATCAGAATGCCGGAAAAGATGTAAACATTATACTTGAAATCTCCCCAGGCTCTCTCAAGGCTTGTTCCGATTGAGTAATAGAAAAACAGCATGATGATCGTAAAGATATCAAGGCTGCTCGGCGGAATCAGAATCCAGCTCACCAGACGCCAGATCTGTCCGTGCAGAATATAATATGGTTCCAGCGTCAGATACTGTCTCATGATGGGAGCCGCAAGCGCAATGATAT
>OGOS01001170.1_pt1 | contig 17761 bp, 16 predicted proteins | sample 1552701 | NCBI WGS metagenome assembly OGOS01 (sample SAMEA2580128, study PRJEB22360) | human gut metagenome | biome: human gut; feature: human-associated habitat; material: faeces | place: Denmark | collected 2008/2010
CGGCCGTCTTGGGGAACGTCCACCGCACCCACGATCTGGGCCAGGGATTTCACCACCGGGGTAGTGATAAATGCGATCAGCAGAGCCGACACCAGCGCAGCCGCAATGCGGGCGATGGCCGACAATTCCATTGTCATTCTATCGTACACTCCTTTTACAGGTCAGCGCGGGATCAGCGGGGGGCAAAGCCCACCTTTTTATGGACCTTCCGCAGGGTCCGATTGGCCAGCGCCGCAGCCTTTTCTGCGCCCTGACGATAAAGTGTTTCCAGATAGCCTTTGTCACCCAGCAGACGCTCTGTCTCCTCTCGGATCGGGCGCAGTGCTTCGACCACAGCTTCGCCGACGGCTGGCTTAAAGACACCATAGCCCTTGCCATTGAACTCGTTCTCTACCGCCTCAGGCGTCATACCCGTTACGGCAGAATAGATCTCAATGAGGTTCGTCACGCCGGGCTTTTCGGGGGAACGATAGATACCGCCCTCGCTGTCGGTGATGGCCCGCTTGAACTTGCGCATGATAGCTTCAGGCTTATCCATGACCAAAACGAAAGAATTTTCGTTGGGGCTGGACTTGCTCATCTTCTTTTCCGGCTCAGACAGGGACATCACGCGGGCTGCCACCTTGGGGATATAAGCTTCCGGCATAGTGAACACATCGCCATAGATGCCATTGAAGCGCTGGGCGATGTTCCGGGTAATCTCCACGTGCTGGCGCTGATCCTCTCCTACAGGCACCAGATCGGCCTGGTAGAGCAGAATATCTGCCGCCATGAGGCTAGGGTAAGTAAACAGACCGGCATTCACATTATCTGCGTGGGACGCAGACTTATCCTTAAACTGGGTCATACGGCTCAGCTCGCCGAACATGGTGTAGCAGTCCAACACCCAGCCCAGCTGGGCGTGGGCCGGCACGTGAGACTGGACGAAGAGCACGTTCTTCTCCGGGTCCAGGCCGCAGGCCAGATAGTCCAGAGCCACGTTCATGATGTTCTGGCGGACCTTTTCCGGGTGCTCGGCGTTGTCGGTAAGGGCCTGGGCGTCGGCGATCATGATATAGATCTCGTCGAACTTGCCGGAGTTCTGAAGGGCCACGCGCCCCTTCAGGGAGCCCACATAGTGGCCCACGTGCAGGCGGCCGGTGGGCCGGTCGCCGGTGAGGATAATCTGTTTCATATAACGCTCCTTCTGCGGCGCTTCAAAGGGGGAAAGCGCCGGGTATTTTTCCTTATTATAAGCGCTGGCGGCTGCTTCGTCAACATTTTTGCCGCCGGAGAGGGGAATTTTCCCGGAAAACCGGGGTTGACAAACCCTGGCAGAGCGGGTACAATATCCTTGATTTTCGCAAAAGACTGCGAAGGGAAAAAGACGGAGCAGGACCCCCTGAAGAGAGCCGGCGGCTGGTGCGAGCCGGCGGAGGCGCTCCGTTGTACTGGCCCCGGAGTTTCCCGCCTGAACAGGGCGGGACGATCGCGCCCCGTTACAGGCGCCCCGAGCGCGGAGTGTAAGACTCCGCGGAAGCAGGGTGGTACAGCGAGTGATTTCGCCCCTGACCGCGTTATACGGTCGGGGGATTTTTCTTGTCATATTTATCATCAGAAGGAGAAAAGCATATGAAGTACGATTTTGCCGCCATTGAGAAAAAGTGGCAGAAGCGGTGGTAGGAGACCAAGCCCTATGCCGCCGTCACCGGGGACAAGCGCCCCAAGTTCTACGGGCTCATCGAGTTCCCCTATCCCTCCGGCCAGGGCCTGCACGTGGGTCATCCCCGGCCCTTTACCGCCATGGACATCGTCACCCGGAAAAAGCGCATGGAGGGCTACAACGTCCTGTACCCCATCGGATTTGACGCCTTCGGCCTGCCCACGGAGAACTACGCCATCAAGAACCACATCCACCCGGCCATCGTCACCAAGCAGAACATCGCCAACTTCACCAGCCAGCTGAAAATGCTGGGCTACGGCTTTGACTGGGACCGGGTGGTGGACACCACGGATCCCAACTATTATAAGTGGACCCAGTGGATCTTCCTGCAGATGTTCAAGAAGGGCCTGGCCTATAAGACCACCATGCCCGTGAACTGGTGCACCAGCTGCAAGTGCGTGCTGGCCAATGAGGAGGTGGTCAACGGCGTTTGCGAGCGCTGCGGCAGCGAGGTCATCCGCAAGGAAAAGAGCCAGTGGATGCTGAAGATCACCGCCTATGCCCAGCGCCTGCTGGACGATCTGGAGGACGTGGACTTCATCGAGCGGGTGAAGATCCAGCAGCGCAACTGGATCGGCCGCTCCACCGGCGCGGAGATCACCTTCGACACCAACGTGGGCGACCAGGTCACGGTGTACACCACCCGGGCCGATACCCTGTTCGGCACCACCTATATGGTCATCTCCCCGGAGCATCCCCTGCTGAAGGACTGGCAGCCCAAGATCAAGAACTGGGACGCCGTGGCCGCCTATCAGGAGGAAGCCGCCCACAAGTCCGACTTTGAGCGGGGCGAGCTGAACAAGGAAAAGACCGGCGTCCGGCTGGAGGGCATCGAGGCCATGAACCCCGTGACCCACAAGCCCCTGCCCCTGTTCGTGTCCGATTACGTCCTCATGGGCTACGGCACCGGCATCGTCATGGGCGTGCCCGGCCACGACCAGCGCGACTGGGACTTCGCCAAGGCGTTCGGTATCCCCATCGTTGAGGTCGTCGAGGGCGGCGACATCGAGAAAGAGTCCTACGACGCCAAATCGGGCAAACTGATCAACTCGGATCTGCTCGACGGACTCGATGTAAAGGAGGCGATCGGTCGCATCCTGGGCGAAATCGAGCGACGCGGATTGGGCCGCCGGTTAGTGAACTACCGCCTGCGCGACGCCATCTTCTCGCGTCAGCGCTACTGGGGCGAGCCGTTCCCGATCTACTACAAGGAAGGCACGGCCTATCCGCTGCCGGAAGAGCGGCTGCCGCTGGAGCTGCCGCCGATCGACAACTTCGGCCCGACCGAACAGGGCGAACCGCCCCTGGCCCGCGTCAAGGAGTGGACGACGCCCGAAGGCTATCCCCTCGAAGTATCCACGATGCCCGGATTCGCCGGATCGTCGGCCTACTACCTGCGCTACATGGACCCGCACAACGACCGGGCGCTCGTGGGCCGCGCCGCCAACGAATACTGGCGCAACGTCGATCTCTACGTCGGCGGCATCGAACACGCGACAGGGCACCTGATGTATTCGCGCTTCTGGAACATGTTCCTCTACGACCTGGGATATGTCTGCGAACCGGAGCCGTTCAAGAAACTCGTCAATCAGGGTATGATCCAGGGCCGTTCGAATTTCGTCTATCGCGTGGTCGGCACCAACAAATTCGTATCGCTCGGACTGAAAGACCAGTACAAAACCCAGGAGATCCACGTCGATGTGAACATCGTGCGCAACGACATACTCGATCTCGACGCGTTCCGCGCATGGCGCCCCGAATTCAAGGATGCGGAGTTCATCCTCGAAGAGGGCAGGTACGTCTGCGGCTGGGCGATCGAAAAGATGTCGAAGTCGATGTTCAACGTCGTGAACCCCGACTACATCGTCGATAACTACGGCGCCGACACACTGCGCATGTACGAGATGTTCCTCGGCCCGCTCGAACAGTCGAAACCGTGGGACACGAACGGCATCGACGGCGTGCATAAATTCCTGCGCCGTTTCTGGGCCCTCTTCTACAACCGCGAAGGACAACTGATCCTTACGGACGAAAAAGCCACGGATAAAGAGCTGAAGACGCTTCATAAAACGATAAAAAAGGTGCGCGAGGACATCGAAAATTTCTCGTTCAACACCTCGGTCGCCGCTTTCATGATCTGCCTGAACGAGTTGGGCGGCTGCCCGAAGCGCGAGATCCTCGAACCGCTGACCGTGCTGCTCGCCCCCTTCGCACCGCACATCGCCGAGGAGCTGTGGCACACGCTGGGACACACGACCTCGGTCTGCGACGCGCAATACCCCGTCTGCGAGGAGAAATACCTCGTGGAAAGTTCGTTCGAATATCCGGTTTCGGTCAATGGAAAGCTGCGTTTCAAAAAGGAATACGCCCTGACGCTCTCCCCGGCCGACATCCAGGCGGACATCGTACGCACGGACGAAGCGCAGAAGTGGCTCGAAGGCAAGGCCCCGAAAAAGATCATCGTCGTACCGGGCAAAATCATCAACATCGTAATCTAAACGACCGCTCTGCGGAATATGCGATTCGGGGGAGAAGCGAAAACTTCTCCCCCGAATCTTTTAACCGCTCCGCGATCAGGCGATCAGACCGGACAGATGAAATTTACGCTTGCAGTAGCGTTCGCACTGCATCGAAATATCATAACCCAACATGATGCCCAGCATGAAATCCTCCTCGGGAGTCAGTTTGTTCAGCGGTTTATCGACGAACGTCTGCACGGCGTCCAGGCAGCTACGCTTGCCGAAATAGAGATTGACCTTCTGCTCCGTTACCGGCTGCAACAGATAGTCGATACCCTGACTGCGAAGCCGTTCGATCAGCAGCCCGGCACAGGTCGGGCACAGCGTGCAGAGCACCAGATCCCGAACGCCCTTACGGAATTCGTAGATATGATGCAGCAGCATCTTCATATTGTCGTATCGGCTGAAATCCCCGGCACTCATGGCATTCGGTTTTAGCCGATGGCGGCGATCCACAACTCCATCCGCATCTGGTTCTCGGCGTCCGACGCGCTGTCGTCCACGGCCCAGCCGATCGCCTCTCCGTCCTGACACAGCCGCGAACCGCACCCCGGATACTCCTCGGCGTCGAATCCCCCGACGAACGTGCAGCCCGTCGAAGCCAGTCCGTCCCGAATTTCGGCCATCGCATCGCAGAAAGTATCGCTGTAAATACCCGCATCGCCGCAGCCGAACAGCGCCACGCGGCGGCCGGAGAGGTCTTCCTTCCCCAACTTGTCGAGAAATCCCGGCCAGTCGTCCTGCAACTCTCCGCTGCCCCAGGTCGATGACCCCAACAGCAGCAGATCGTATTTCTTCACATCTTCGACGGACGCAGCCGCCACATTATGCACATCGGCCTGTGCTACGCCGAGCCGCTCGGCGATCCTGGCAGCTACGGACTCCGTAGTCCCGGTCGTGCTGCCGAAAAAAATTCCTGTCATCTTTTTATTTGGTTTTATGAGTGAACTTCCTGTTGCAAAGGACGCGGATTTTCCGACGGCGGACAACCCCGCGTATTGGGGATTTTCCCGGGGCGCCCTCCCCGGAAAATGCGTCGCCATATATGGGGATAACCGATAATCCGAAGCGGAATTCCGACATTCACCGCGCAGCACGGTCTTGCCGGGAGAGCACGGGCCGGGACAAATCCAAATAAATTTGGCATTGCTCCCCGCTTGCACTATCTTTGCATAAGATAGGGGCATCTCGGAAATCTTTGGGAATAAATTCTCCCGATTTCGCTCGGCTTTCACTATCTTTGTACCCAAATTAAATTATATGGCAGACAATTCCATACTCACCAGACTGGACGGTCTGAAGCTCAAATACGAAGAGATCGGCCAGAAACTCACCGATCCCGAAGTGATCGCCGACGTCAAGCAGTTCATCCAATTCAACAAGGAATACCGGGAGCTGGAACCGATCATCGAAGCCTCGGAACGCTACCGCACGGCCATCGCCAACCTGGCCGAAGCCAAAGACATCCTGGCCAACGACAAGGACGAGGAGATGCGCGAAATGGCACGCGGGGAGATCGCGGAACTGGAACCGAAGATCGAAACCCTCGAAGAGGAGATCAAACTCCTGTTGATTCCCAAGGACCCGCAGGATGCGAAAAACGCGATCGTCGAGATCCGCGGCGGCACGGGCGGCGACGAAGCCGCCATCTTCGCCGGCGACCTGATGCGCATGTACACCAAATACATCGAATCCAAAGGCTGGAAGTACGAAATCACCTCCTTCTCGGAAGGCACGGCCGGCGGATACAAGGAGGTCGTGATGAAAGTCACGGGCAACAATGTCTATGGTACGCTCAAATACGAATCGGGCGTACATCGCGTGCAGCGCGTACCCCAGACCGAAACGCAGGGCCGCGTCCACACCTCGGCCGCTTCGGTGGCCGTGCTGCCCGAAGCCGAGGAGTTCGACGTAGAAATCTCGATGAACGACATCCGCAAGGATATCTTCTGCGCTTCGGGCCCCGGCGGACAGTCGGTCAATACGACCTACTCGGCGATCCGCCTGACGCACATCCCGACCGGTATCGTCGTGCAGTGCCAGGACCAGAAATCGCAGCTCAAGAACTTCGACAAGGCTTTCGAAGAACTTCGCACCCGCGTCTTCAACCTCGAATATTCGAAATACCTCGACGAAATCGCCTCGAAGCGCAAGACGATGGTTTCGACGGGCGACCGTTCGGCCAAGATCCGCACCTACAACTACCCGCAGGGGCGCATCACCGACCACCGCATCAACTACACGATCTACAACCTGTCGGCCTTCATGGACGGCGACATCCAGGACTGCATCGACCATCTGATCGTAGCGGAAAACGCCGAGCGCCTCAAGGAGAGCGAACTCTAACACACCTCCGACATGGCCCTTCCCGAAGGATTCGACGCGGAAGTCTATTCGGTCGTGGCGCAAATTCCCGCAGGGCGCGTAACGACCTACGGACAGATCGCCCGGCTGATCGGCATGCCGGGATATGCCCGCCGCGTGGGACATGCGCTGGCAGCGGCTCCCGCCGGACTTCCCTGCCACCGGGTCGTGAACAGCGCAGGCAGAACCGCACCCCATTGGACGGAGCAACGTCCGATGCTCGAGGCGGAAGGTGTCCGCTTCCGAAAAAACGGCTGCGTCGATCTGACCCGCTCGGGCTGGAAGGAGGTCACTCTCTGAAAGCAATATTCCGTGGCCGAAACCCGTTCTGCGGATAAACGAACCGTATGAAAAAACAGCTCATACTCCTGTTCACACTGATCTTCACCGGGATCTTTTCCGCTGCGGCGCAGGACCCCATATACGTAGTCAACGGGCAGGTCGTAAGCGACATCCGCAACATTCCGCCCGGCGACATCGAATCGACCGAGATGCTGCCTGCCGACGAGCAGACCATCGCCCGATACGGAACAGAAGCCTCGAACGGCGTGATACTCATCACCCTGCGATACGACACCCCGGCCCGCTTCCCGGAAGCAGACGGCAGTTTCAACGACTATATTTCCAAACAGACCGATTGGGATGATTCTCTGCCGGCTGCACGGGTAGTCCTGCGTTACAAGATCACGACCGACGGGAGAACCGTCCCGACCGACGAGCTCGAAGCGACCGACCGAAGGCTGCGGCGCCGTGTGATCGACGCCGTCGAAAAAGCACCCCGCTGGCAGCCCGCCATGCGCGACGGAAAGCCGGTCGAAAGCGAAGGGGTTCTGCGCGTACAACTGCCCGAAGGCAAAAGCATTCCGCGTCCCTTGGAATTCATCATGCGCTAAATCCGACCAAACCCTCCGAAACTTGAAAACGAACTCACTCTCCGCATGGATTCTGGCCATCCGGCCGTACAGTCTGGGGAATTCCGTCATCCTCATTCTCATCGGATCGGCCCTGGCCTTCACCGACGGCGGCTTCCGCCCGGTCGTCGCTCTGCTGTGTCTTGTCTTCGCCGTGACGATGCAGTGTACGGCCAATCTGGTCAATGATCTCTGCGACTTTTTGAAGGGAGCCGACCGCCCCGACCGACTGGGTCCCGACCGCGCTTTCGCCAAAGGCTACATCACCCTGCGGGCGATGAAGAGCGGTATCGCGGCTTTCACTCTGGCGGCCTGTGCAGCCGGAGCGGGATTGCTGGCCCTCAGCGGCTGGAACTGGTGGCTCCTGCTGGTGGGTGCCTCCTGCATTGTCTTCGCCTATTTTTACACGGCAGGCCCGTGGCCGCTGGCCTATCACGGTATGGGCGACATAGCCGTCATCCTTTTCTTCGGCCTGATTCCCGTCGGATTCACCTACTACCTCCAGTGCGGAGGGTGGAGCGGAGAAACCGCCGTAGTCGGACTGGCCTGCGGCATGGTGATCGACACGATGCTCATGATTAACAATTTCCGCGACCGGGAGGAGGACCGCCGCTGCAACAAGCGCACGATCGTCGTCTGCCTCGGAGCCGCAGCGGGACGCTGGGGTTACCTGGTTCTGGGCACAGGAGCCATCCTGCTGTGCCTCTCGCTGTTGGCCGAAGGCCGTATCGCCGCAGCTCTGCTGCCTCTGCCCTACCTTGCAGTCCATATCGCCACATGGCGCAAGATGGTACGCATCGACCACGGCGAAGAACTGAACGTCTGCCTCGGCGAAACGGCCCGCAACATCCTGCTCTTCGGCGCCCTGCTGACCGCAGGCATCCTGCTCGACAAAATCCTGTGCTAACAACGGTCGGCACCTACTGTCCCCGCCCCGACCGCACTTCGCAGTGGGTATCATGCCCGATTTCCGAAATTCTGACGATCCCAACCCAAAGTCGAACACAACGACCGTCGCACGGCAGACCGACGGCGCCATCCCCGGAAACCGACCGTCCCCAAACGATCGACCTGCCGGACCGAGATTCGCCGCCCTCGCAGAAAAGAGAGCACGGTCCGCACAAGCTCGAACCACCGGAGATCAAAACGAGCGCAAAGGACGCCAGCCGACTCTGCCCGGCGAAAAGACGGAAAACCCATAATTAAGTTCGGTGCATCGCCCTTCTTCCGTTATCTTCGCTCAAGATCGGAGGCGGTTCGGCAATCTTTGCGTGCAAGCCCGCACGATTGCTCTCACCTTTCACTATCTTTGCAGAAGATAGGATTCGCCTCGGAAAACTGGGAACAAGTTCCCGTTTTTTCCCGGCTTTCACTATCTTTGTCGTCATGCAAAACCACCTGACACTCTCCCAGCTCCAAAAGCTCGTCAAAGCGACGCTCGACGAAGCGTTCGCCCTGCCCGTATGGGTCAGTGCCGAAATCGCGGAGATCAAAATCAACTATTCGGGGCATTGCTACCTCGAACTGGTCGAAAAGGGTGGCGACAACGGCGTGCCGCTCTCGCAGGCCCGGGCGGTCATCTGGCGCACGGCTTACGCCCGCATCGCCGGCTATTTCGAGGCCGAAACGGGTCAGCGACTGGCCGCAGGCATCCGCATCCTGGCCCGGGTGATGATCTCCTACCACGAACTGTACGGTTTCTCGCTCAACATCCTGGACATCGACCCGACCTTCACGCTGGGCGACATGGAGCGACAGCGGCAGATCACCATCGAGCGGCTCCAGCGCGAAGGAGTCTGGGACATCAACCGCGAAAATCCTCTGCCGCAGGTAGTACAGCGTATCGCCATCGTTTCGAGCCGCCAGGCAGCGGGCTATCAGGATTTCTGCAAGGAGTTGGGCAAAAGTCCCTATGCTTTCTCCCTGACGCTTTTCGACGCTTTCATGCAGGGCGCCGGTGCCGAGGATTCGATCGTGGCGGCACTCGACGCCGTGGCCGACCGCATGGACGATTTCGATGCGGTCGTACTGATCCGGGGCGGCGGGTCGGCCAGCGACCTGAACTGTTTCAATGCCTACCGCCTCTGCGCCCACATCGCCCAGTTTCCCCTGCCGATCCTCACGGGCATCGGCCACGACAAGGATACGAGCGTCGCGGACATGGTGGCCCACACGGCACTTAAAACCCCGACGGCCGTCGCCGGATGGCTCGTCGAACGGATGACGGGCGTCGAGGGATGGCTCGACACCGCCGCACTGCAACTGCGTGACGCCTCGGCGGGCATCTTCCGCCGCCATGAACTGCGGCTCGCGGAGCTCGGCAGCGAAATCGCGCATCAAAGCGCCCTCCTGCTCCTGCGTCGCAACGAACAGCTCTCCCGCTGGAGCGATGAGCTTTCGACCGCTGTCGGCGAGCTCCTGCGGCGGCAACACACACGGCTCACGACCGCCGAAGAGCTGATCGCAAGCCGTTCGCCCGAACATATTCTCTCGCTGGGGTTCGCCATCGTACACCGGGGCGATGAAACCGTCACTTCGGCCAAAGGGCTTTCCTCCGGCGACACTCTGCGGGTGGAACTGTCCGACGGCACATTCGATGCAACCGTAAAATAAGCAACCTGACAATATGGCAAAGAAAGAGATTACCTATACCGAAGCGATGAACGAAATCGAGCAGATCCTCGACCGCTTCCGCCGCGAAGAGATGACCGTCGATTCGCTGACCAAGGAGGTCAAGCGGGCTACCGAACTGATCGCCCTCTGCAAGGAGCGGCTGCACCGGACGGAAGAGGAGCTGAAAAAAATCTCCGAATAAGATGAAAAGGCTGATTCGCTGGGCACTCAACCACCTGCCCCGCACGTTTCTGCAACGCATCGCCGGAATATCGGTTCCGGTGCTGGGATGGTTTTATATCGGCCGGGGCGTCGAATGTCCCGTCTGCGGCACCCGGCGGCGCAAGTTCCTGCCCTACGGCTACGTCCACTCCCGTCCGAACGCCCTCTGCCCCCGCTGCCTCTCGCTCGAACGGCACCGCCTGCTATGGCTCTACCTGCAACGCGAAACCGACCTGCTGACCGCGTACCCCCGCATCCTGCACATCGCTCCCGAAGTGTGCCTGATGCGCAAACTGCGCAAACATTACGACGGTCACCCGGGCCTGTACCTCACCGCCGACCTCGAAAGTCCGCTGGCCGATATGCATTTCGACGTGCAGCACATTCCCCTCGAGGACGATTTTACGGACGTGGTGATCTGCAATCACATCCTGGAACATGTCGAAGACGACCGGCAGGCGCTGCGCGAACTCCACCGTATCCTGAAACCCGGCGGCTGGGGCATCGTCCTGTCGCCGATGGATTCGTCGCGCAAAGAGACCTTCGAAGACGACACGATCACCGACCCTGCAGAACGGACCCGCGTCTTCGGCCAGTACGATCACCGGCGCATCTACGGCCGCGACTACGCCGACCGGCTGCGCAGTGCCGGATTCGAAGTCGCCGACATCGACTTCGCAGCCTCGCTCACCGAAGCCGAGCGCCGTCTCTACGCCCTGCCCGACGACCATATTTACGTCGTTTACAAAGTCCGGGAGTAACCGACTTCCAGCGAGATTTCCCGCCGGTACCGATCGGGCGTCATCCCCGTTATGCGGCGGAACTGCCTCACGAACAGTGCATAGCTGTTGAACCCCGACTCATAAGCGATCTGCGAACAGGTCAGATCGGAATGTTTCAGCAACCGCACCGCGTGTCCGATGCGCATTTCCGCCAGGTATTCGAACGGTGTCTTACCCGTCCTCTCCCGAAAATAACGGCACAGTGCCGCCGGATTCCGGCCTGCCGCCGCTGCGAGCGCGGACAGCGAAACCCGCTCGCGGAAATGGGCCGCCAGATAACCTTCGACGGCATCCATGGGCGATCCGGGACACCACGAAGCCCGGCATACACATTCGGCCGGCGAAATCAACCGGTAATCCGCACAGCGTGCCAACCGTCCGAGAATCTCATACAGACGCACCAGCCGCTCCGTACCCGACAACGCATCGACCGAGCGGACCAGGCGGCCGACCTCGGCCGCCAGCACCCGGTCGCCGAAACGAATCCCCCTGCGACTGCACTCCAGCAATCTGCGGATTTCGGCATAATCCCCCAGACGCTCCATATTCTGCGGGAACAGGTCGGGCGGAAATTGCAGAACCTCGCCCGAACTCGCTTCGCCGTCCCCTCCCAGGCGCACCCGGTCGCACAGATGGAAATGAGGCAGCCCGCTGCCTAACAGCGCCAAATCCCCGGCCCGATAAGGTTCCACCCCATCGCCGGCGAACTGCAACCCCCGGCCCGAAGTGATGTACATGAGTTCGAATTCGACATGGGCATGACACGGCAGCGAGAACTGCCCGTAACGGATATGGCTGAAAGCCGTGCCGGGATCGTGGAGAATACGCCGTTCGAGAATTTTCATCAAAAAAGAAAGTTTATCTGCAAATATAGTATATCTATCCGCAAATATAATACATTTCACAACGGCTCGTTCCCCCTATTTTTGTCGGAAACAAACGAACTCATGGAACGAGAAAATCTATTATCCCGTTACGGCACGGCTGCCGAACGGGTCGAACGAGCCGCAGAAAGCCTCCGCCAAGGCCGCGGAATCCTGCTGGTTGACGATGAAAACAGAGAGAACGAAGGCGATCTGATCTTTGCCGCGACAAATATGACCGTCGAACAGATGGCCCTGATGATCCGCCGATGCAGTGGCATCGTATGCCTCTGTCTGACCGAAGAGCGGGTCCGGCAACTCGACCTGCCCCCGATGTCCACCGTCAATACGAGCCGCTACGGTACGGCATTCACCGTGTCGATAGAGGCGGCGGAAGGCATCACGACAGGCGTTTCGGCCGCCGACCGCATCCGCACGATCCGAACGGCCGTTGCACCCGACGCCCGTCCCGAATCGCTCGCCCGCCCCGGCCACGTCTTCCCTCTGGCGGCCCGCAGCGGCGGCGTACTCGAACGCGGAGGGCACACCGAAGGAAGTGTCGATCTGACAAAACTCGCGGGACTGCCACCCTGCGCCGTCCTGTGCGAACTCACCAACGAAGACGGCACCATGGCTCGGCTGCCCGAAGTGGTAGCTTTCGCCTGCGAACACGACTTTCCGATCGTTTCGATCGACGACATCCGCCGCTACCGGACGGAACGGGAAGCCGCACGCACCGACCTATAAATAATACGACGCCCAAAATCTCCTGTCAATGCCGAATTTCACCGGACCGAAGGAGCCTATGGGATCAGGCTCCGATACGCCTGCACGAACCGGTACGGTCGCGAAGGAATCGACCGCCCCCGCTGCAAACCGACACGGACAGCCCGATCGCCTGAAAACCGGTCGGCACGAACCGGCAAAATCGGTCGTTTCCGCAGGAACCGGCGCGTGCACCGACGAAAAATCCCCGGCCTCGCGGTCGGGGATTTTCTCATCCATGCGATCAAGGATTATTTCTCCTCCTTGGCAGCCGCTTCCATCGCGTCCTTGAGTTCGGCCAGACCGGCGATGTCACCCAGCGTGGTCTTCTCGACCGAAGCGTTGATCTTCTTCATCGAAGACTTGGTAGCCTCGGCGGAAGCCTTCTTCTCGGCAGCCTGCTCGGCCCGCTCGGCACGTTTAGCCTCTTCGAAAAGACGAGTGTGCGAAAGCGTGATGCGCTTGGTAGCCTTCGAGAATTCGATCACCTTGAACGGCAGTTTCTCGCCGACCGTCGCCGTCGTGCCGTCCTCTTTCACCAGCTGACGCATCGGAGCGAAGCCCTCGACGTTTTCGCCCAGCGATACGACGGCACCCTTGTCGGTCATCTCGGTAATCGTACCTTCGTGTACGCTGTCCACTGCGAACTGACCCTCGAACTCGTTCCAGGGATTCTCCTCAAGCTGTTTGTGGCCCAGCGACAGACGACGGTTCTCCTTATCGACCTCCAGCACTACGACCTCGATCTCGGCGCCTACCGACGTAAATTCACCCGGATGCTTGATCTTCTTGGTCCAGCTCAAGTCGGAAATATGGATCAGGCCGTCGATACCCTCCTCAATCTCGACGAACACGCCGAAATTGGTGAAGTTGCGAACCTTGGCCTTGCATTTCGTACCTACGGGATAGCGGGTTTCGATATCGGCCCAGGGATCGGGAGTAAGCTGCTTGATGCCCAGCGACATTTTGCGCTCGTTACGGTCGAGGGTCAGGATGACTGCCTCTACCTCGTCGCCCACCTTCATGAAATCCTGTGCCGAACGCAGGTGCTGGCTCCAGGACATCTCCGATACGTGGATCAGACCCTCGACACCCGGTGCGATCTCGACGAACGCGCCGTAGTCGGCCATCACGACAACCTTGCCCTTCACGTGGTCGCCCACCTTCAGGTTGGGATCCAGCGCCTCCCAAGGGTGCGGAGCGAGCTGCTTCAGACCCAGTGCGATACGCTTCTTGGCATCGTCGAAGTCGAGGATAACCACGCGGATCTTCTCGTCGAGCGAAACGATCTCTTCGGGGTGATTGACGCGGCCCCACGACAGGTCGGTGATGTGGATCAGACCGTCCACGCCGCCCAGATCGACGAACACGCCGTACGAAGTGATGTTCTTGACCGTACCCTCGAGGATCTGGCCCTTCTCGAGCTTCGACATGATTACCTGCTTCTGCGCCTCGAGCTCGGCCTCGATCAGCGCCTTGTGCGAAACGACGACGTTACGGAACTCCTGGTTGATCTTCACAACCTTGAACTCCATCGTCTTATCTACATATACATCGTAGTCGCGGATCGGCTTCACGTCGATCTGCGAACCCGGCAGGAAGGCCTCGATGCCGAATACATCGACGATCATACCGCCCTTGGTGCGGCACTTGATGTAACCCTTGATGATTTCGTCCTTCTCGAGGGCCTCGTTCACACGATCCCACGACTTGAGCTGACGCGCTTTCTTGTGCGAAAGAGCCAGCTGACCGTTCTTATCCTCGGCAGACTCGACGTAAACCTCGATCTTGTCGCCGACCTTCAGATCCGGGTTGTAACGGAACTCCGAAATGGGGATGATACCCTCGCTCTTGTAGCCGATATTGACGACCACTTCGCGCTTGTTGATACCGATGACCGTACCTTCGGTCACCTCGTTTGCGGCGATGTTCGAAAGAGTCTTGTCATAAGCCTCGCCGATCTGCTCTTTGGGCTGGTCGTAAACGCCCAGGTCGTTTTCAAACGCGTTCCAGTCAAAGTTCTCGTTTGCAACTTTTTTTGCTTCTTCCATGTGGAAATTAAATGCGATGCAATCGCTCGTTAAATGGTTAATAATAAAACACTCCCCTCGCGCATCGTGCGCATACGGGGAGTGCAAAGATAGGAAGAAATCGGCAATCTGCAAACTTTCGACCTTTTTTACGCAGAAAATCAATGCGTATGGACGGGCAGCGGAGCCGAAGGTACGGCCGGGCCGCGATAGGAGCGGATCACCAGCCCCACGCCGAAGAAGATAACCAACGCGCAGAGCGCCGTATCCAGATGCAGGCGGTCGAGGCCCATCGCCACCGACAGGACGACGGCCAGAACGGGTTGCAGGTAGGTATAGATGCTCGAAACGGTCGGCTGTACGTATTTGAGCGAATAGTTCAGCAACAGGTTCGGGACATACGTCGGCACGAAGACCACGAACAACGTCGCCAGCAGGATGTCGGTATCCATCGCCGCGAAATCGGTATGCACCAACTCCCGGGCACCGAACGGAAGTACCATCAGCGCCGCCAGACAATAGACCCAGCGCAACATGGTGACGACATCGTACCTGGCGATCAACTTTTTGAACCAGACCATGTAGCAGGAAGTAGCCAGGGCGCAGCCCGCGATCATCAGGTTGCCGACTAGTCCGGAGTGCGTATGTCCGCCGCTGGCTCCCAGCAGGACGACACCCACCGCACCTGCCATGCCCAACACCAGACCGGCGATCTTGAGGCGCGTGAATTTATCGATACCGAGCACCACGGAAATAAGCAGTACCAGCAGCGGCGTGATCGTGTCGATGATCGATCCGTCGATGGGCGACGTGCGGGACAAACCGTACATGAGCAGCACCTTGCGGATTACGCCGATCAGCAGGGCCGCACCGATCATCGTCTTGATGTCCTTGCGGGCGATCGGCTTCGCCTTGCTCCAAAGCAAAGGAACGAGCGAGAAAAGTGCCGCCGCGCAAAGCGAAGCGGTAACCAGCGCGATCGGGGCCACGTACTTCGACAGCACGAGGTTGTAAAAGGGATAGTCGCATGCCCAGATGATGTTGCACAACAGCAACGCCAAATGGGACTTCACCAAAAGATTCAACGGAGTCGCTTGCACCATACGCTAAAGAAGCTGCCGCCTGCGGATCCGGCAACCTGCCGAACCGTCGCGGTTTCCCTGCATTCCGGGCAAATACCGTGCAAGACACAACCGACAAGCCGGACACTTGCGCCGAAACGCCTCGGAAAATCCGACCGTTTCGGCCGACCCTCAGCTCCCCGCCGCCAACAAAACGCCGGAGCCCGACCGCCCCGGCGCATAATACCCGACTCACCGATCCCCGTCCTTCGATGAAAGGACCGGATCAATCGTCGTCACGATCGTCGTGGTTCTCCCGGTCATCGTGCAGACCTGCGACCGACTGCCGGAGCGTATTGTCGGGTGCGAGGGGTTTGCCGCCGTTGGCGACGTATTCCATCAATACGTCGGGCACGAGCCACTGCGTAGTCTCGCCGTTCGTATATTCGAGTCCCTGGTAATTCTTGAAAACATAGTCGCCCATCGCCACCTTGTATTTACGGCCGGACACCAACCCGGGAAAGATCACCTCTACCGCATCGTACCCGTCGGTACGGATCACGTACGGTGCGGTCGAGAAGAGGTCGATCCGATGCGACTCGCCCTTATTGACCGTGTCGTTGTATTTGGTCAGCACCATTTTGCTCATCTGTTCGGGCGTCATCTCCATCACGCTGACAGAAGAAATGAAAGGATCCAGGTCATATATGTCGCTCCGTGTCAGGTCGCCTTTCGAAAGGCTGTCGCGGCGAATCCCCCCGTAGTGGTAGAAAGCCACGTCGCTGCCCGACTTGCGTTTGAGCGCCTGGAGGAAGATGTTGGCCACCCCCACCTTGTCGGCCGTAGCGGTCAGCTCTCCGGCCTTCTCCTTCAGCACCGGATTGTTGCGGTAGGTCTCGACCATCTCCTGATAAACCGGGTCGGGCGCGTAGTCGGCCAGCGGAACCAGCCGGAACGACAGGGACCGGATCTCCTTGCCTCGCAGTCGCACCTCGGTAACCCCCACCATGTTCAGGTTGCGGCCCGTCTGCGTGATGAGCACGCCGTCCTCCACCTCGTTGATCCGCTCGTGGCTGTGCCCGCCGATAATCAGGTCGTATTCCGAGGCTTCGTCGGCCAGTTCCCGGTCGTATTTCGAACCGATGTGTGTCAGCGCCACCAACACCTGACAACTGTCGCGCAGGTATTCGTACTCCTCGAGCGTCCGCACGGCATCCGTAAAACGCAACCCCTCGAAGATGGCGTCGTGGCCGTCCGGATGGTTGTTGTACCCGTAATTGGTCACCGCAGCGACGAAAGCGAACTTCTCCCCTTCGCGATCGAGAATGACATAGGGTTTCAACTGCGGAATCGGCGAGTTCTCGCTGACCATGTTGGCGCAGATCACCGGGAAACGGCAATAACCGATCGCTTCGGCCAGCGTCTGCTGCCCCACGTCGAACTCGTGGTTGCCGAGCGTGGCCACGTCGTACCCCAGCTCGTTCATCAGCTCCAACACGGGACGCCGTCCTTCGGCCTGGTCCACATAGGCGTTGCCTGTCCAGCGGTCGCCGGCATCGACCAGGATCACCGACGCCGTGTCCCGACACTCGGCAACGGCCGTCGCCAACTGCGGAAAATTCTGGATTTGGGCATGTATATCGTTCGTTGATAATATGATAACTACTTTTTCACGAGGTGCGCACGCACACAACGCCGCACACAGCAACAGCGAAATACCCAAGAAGATTTTTTTCATCACAAATAGAGTTTACGTTTGTCAAAGTTAGGAAATAATTGTATTTTTACGCGATTTATGAACAAAAATATGTCAGACACCCTTCCGGTCATCTGCGAAAACGCAGGACGGACGATCGAGGTCGCGATGGGCACGACCCTGCTCGAAGTCGAACGGCAGCTCCGGCTCGACGGGCCGCATCCGTTCCTGGC
>OGOS01001177.1_pt1 | contig 17671 bp, 17 predicted proteins | sample 1552701 | NCBI WGS metagenome assembly OGOS01 (sample SAMEA2580128, study PRJEB22360) | human gut metagenome | biome: human gut; feature: human-associated habitat; material: faeces | place: Denmark | collected 2008/2010
ACTGCTTAAAGTACCGAAACTCGGACCGAAAGCGTTCGAGCAGTGCGCAGGTTTTCTGCGTGTGCCGGAAAGTAAAAATATCTTAGACCACCCCGGTGTGCATCCGGAATCGTATGATGCGGCAGGCACTTTGCTCACCGCCTGCGGCTATGACCTCAAAAAAGCGCCGGAGGGCGGCTTTAAGGGGCTCAAAGAAAAAGCGGAAAAGCTGGGCATCGCAAAGCTTGCCGTGCAGTGCGGTGTAGGCGAGCCGACGTTAAAAGACATCATCGCGGAGCTTGAAAAGCCCGGCCGCGACCCGCGTGACGAGCTGCCCAGTCCCATCCTGCGCAGCGACATCAAGGACATGAAGGACTTGAAGCCCGGCATGGAGATGCGCGGCACGGTGCGCAACGTCATCGATTTCGGTGCATTCGTCGATATCGGTGTGCATCAGGACGGCCTTGTGCACATCACGCAGATCTCTGATAAATTCGTGCGTCACCCGTCCGATGTTTTGAAGGTTGGAGACATTGTGACCGTGTGGGTGCTTGCCGTAGACGTCGCGCGCGGTCGTATTTCCCTCACGATGAAAAAGCCGAAAGAGCAGCAAAATTAAAAAATCGCGGACAGTTTTGCGCTTTTTGTCCGTGAACGGTTGACACGAAGGCCCGGACGCGGTAAACTTGTTTTCGGCAAAACACAGAAAACATGGGGCGAAGAGGAAATAAGATGACAGAAGAACGCAGTGAAAGCGCAGCGGGGCTTTCCTTTAAAATGGGGGAGGCGCTGCTCAGAAACGGCGCGGAGATTTTTCGCGTACAGGAGACCATGGAGCGCGTGGCACGCGCCTACGACATAGAAGAATACGACGTGTACGTGCTTTCCAACGCAATCTTTGCAAACGCGGTGGAAAACGGAGAGAAGATCGACACAAAACTGAAATTCGTGCCCGGATCCACCGTTCATTTCGGGCGCATTGTGGGCATCAACCAGCTTTCACGCGAGATTGTCGCGGGCAAAGTCTCGGTAGAGGAAGCCTATGCGCGCTTGCGTGAAATCGTCTCCATTCCATATACGCACCCCATTCGGCTCGACCTCGCGTGTGCCGTAGGCAGCGCGTGCTTCAGCTACCTGTTTGGCGGCACCGTGTTCGACGCCGCAGCGGCGTTCATCTGCGGCTTTGTTTTGCAGGTGTTCCTAAACGCCATCGATAGCCGCACGGCCTCTAAATTCATCATCAATCTGGCGTCAAGCGCCGTTGTGGCGGTTTGCGCCGTGCTTCTGTTTACCGTGGGGCTCGGCGACAGCTTAGATAAAATCATCATCGGCTCCATCATTCGTCTTGTGCCCGGCGTGGCGCTGACGACCTCCATCCGCGACTTTTTAAACGGCGATTATCTGAGTGGAACCATCCGCATGATTGACGCATTTTTGGTCGGCGGGTGCATCGCCATCGGCGTCGGTGCCGTGGTGATGACCTACATCAGCCTGACAGGAGGTGCGCCGCTCTTATGACACCGGAAGCTGTTTTCGATTGGGCAATCCAGACCGCGGTGGCGTTTGTGTCCACCATCGCGTTCGCCATCATTTTCCATACCCCGCGCGAGCAATACGTCTGCGCCGGGCTTGTCGGCGCATTCGGCTGGCTCATTTATATCGTCTATGTCTATTTTACGGGTGACGTTGTATTCGCGTCGTTTTTTGCGGCGCTCGGCCTCACCTATTTGGCGCGTGTATTCTCGTTTGCGCGCAAAGCGCCGCTGCCCGTGTTCCTCATCGCCGGAATTTTTCCCGTTGTGCCCGGCGCCGGTATTTATTATACGGGCTATCACATTTTCATGAACAACAACGCAGAGGCGATGTCCAAGGGCGTGGAGACCATTAAAATCGCCATTGCCATTGCGCTCGGCATCGGCATCGTCGTCTCACTGCCGCGCTTTTTCTTCACACTGCGCCGGAAAGGAAGCACCACTTGAAACAGGTCATCATCGCTCAAAACGACGCTAACCAGCGCGTCGATAAATTTCTCACAAAAACATACCCTAACCTGCCGCAGTCTATGCTGTATAAGGCTATCCGCAAAAAGGACATCAAGGTAAACGGCAAGCGCTGCGAGATTTCCACGCGATTGCAGGAGGGCGACGTGCTGACGATGTACTTGAAAGACGAGTTCTTCGCGCAGGCGCCGAAGGAATACGATTTTTTGAAAGCCCCGCTGAAGCTCAACATCATCTATGAAGACGAGAACATCATGATCCTCGATAAAAAGCCGGGGCTCATCGTGCACCCGGACGAGCACTATCATTTTGATTCGCTCATCGCGCGCGTGCAGCACTATCTGTATGAAAACGGGGAGTATGACCCGGAAGCGGAAAATTCCTTCGCCCCGGCGCTCATCAACCGCATAGACCGCAACACGGGCGGCATCGTTATGGCGGCCAAAAATGCTGAGACACTGCGTATCATGAACCAGAAGGTTAAGGACCGTGAGATGGATAAGCTCTATCTCTGCGTTGTGTGCGGCGTGCCGAAGAAGAAAACGGATATTTTAACGGGCTATCTTGAGAAAAACGAGAGCCAGAACCGCGTGTATATCTCGAATAAAAAAACGCCCGAAAGCCGCAGCATCAGGACAAAATACACGGTGCTTGAGACCCGCCGCGATTTCAGCTTGCTCGAGGTGGAGCTGCTCACCGGCCGCACGCACCAGATCCGCGCGCACATGGCGTCCATCGGCCACCCGCTTGCGGGCGACGGCAAATACGGCAAAAACGTGCAGAACAAAAAGACGGGCTTTCCGTATCAGGCGCTTTATTCCTATAAGCTCATCTTCCGCTTTACGACCGAGGCCGGCATGTTAAGCTACCTCGACGGCCGCGAGTTCACGGCACAGGACGTCTGGTTCCTCGATGAATTCCGCGCGTTTCCAAAGTAATTCAAATCCCAATAGAACAGAAACGCTCCCGTTTCCCTGCGCAGTGCAGAGGAACGGGAGCGTTTCTTGTGTGTTATAAGGATCAGAGGAGTGTGATATTAAAAGTAATTGAACGGGTTCGTGGTGCTGCCGTAGTAAATAACCTCAAAGTGAAGGTGCGGGCCCGTAGAATTGCCCGTAGAGCCCACGTAGGCAATCGTTTGGCCGGGGGAGACGGTATCACCCACAGAGCACGCAAGGGCGCTGGCATGCGCGTAGCGCGTGGAATAGCCGTTGCCGTGGTCAATGAACACGCAGTAGCCGTAGCTGTCCATCCAAGCGCTGTAAATGACCTTGCCGCCGTCTGCCGCAACGATGGGCTTACCGTAGATGCCACCGCCCGCAATATCGATGCCGCGGTGGCCGCCGTCGCCGTAATAGCAGGTGATGTAGGTGTAACCCGGCATCGGCCACACAAAGCTGCCCGTGCCGATATATCCGACACCGCTGTCGTAAGAGCCGCCGGAGTTCGTGCTTGCGGCTTTCAAAGCGGCGTAGTAATCTTCGTACCATTTATCAATGGCCGCATCGGCCTCTTCTTTTTCCTTTTCGAGGCGCTCGGCTTCCGCCTGTGCTTCGGCTTCGTTCTGCTCGGCCTCGTCTAAGAGCTTCTGGTTTTCGAGGTACAGTGCGGAGAGCTCATCGCTTTTGGAATCGAGATCCTTTTTGTCGGTGCTCAGTTCTTCTTTGTCCGCGTTGATTTTTTCCACCTGCTCCTGAATGGAGGTCAGTTGCTCTTCAAGCGTGTCCAAAAGCTCGGTATCGTGCTTTGTAACGGACTGTATGACTTCACTTTTCTGCGTGTAATCCACAAGGCTTGTGCTGCTCAGCAAAATGGAAAGGTTAGAAGCTTCGCCCGCCATGTATAAGGCGCGCAGGCGCTTTTTCAGTTTCGTATAATTTGCGTTGATGCTGATGCGTGTGTCAGCAATATCCTGCTCGCCCTGTTCGATCTGCGCATCCAGCTCGTTGATGCGCTGCACCAGAATGTCAAGCTGCTGCTGGATAATATCGATCTTGCCCTGCAGCTCGTCGCGGTAGGCGCGCTTTTGGCTTACGTCATCACGCAGTTCTTCAAGGCGTTTGTTGTTTTCTTCCTCTTGCTTTTCGAGTTCGGCAAGCTGAGATTTTAAGTCCGTGATGGATTCTGCCGAAACGTTCGGCAGCTGCACCACGCCGGAATAAAAGGCTAAAAGACCTGCAAGCGTAAACGCGGTCAGACCGCGCAGAAAGCTGTGCTTACGCAACTGCGTTCTCTCCTTCGTTATTGAGATATTTGCCGATGGAAATGCTGCCGCCGAAAAGGCCGAAGCGCTTTTTCTCTTCCGTTTCGAGAACTTCAAACTCTGCGTCTGCGGGATCTACGCCCAGCATTGCGCATGCTTTTTCATACGCTTCTTCTGTGGTTGCGCCTGTTGCGATTGCTTCTTTTACCATGGCTTTCTTCTTCCTTTCTTCTTTTCAATACTCTATCTTTATCCCGTTTCGGAGTGAAAGGAGGTGGGGATAACAGCCTTTATTTATTTCTTGCTTCCGAGATAATCGGTAGAATTGCCTTTGTTTTTCTGCGCATTTCCGCCTTTTTTACCGGCCGCTTTCTTTTCCTTCTGCGCGGCCTGGCGCTCTGCCTGCGCCTGGTTCTTCGCCTCAATCTTATCGGCAATCTGCTTTTGCAGATTTGCGGGCAGCGGCTTCACCTTCCGATCTGCCTGTAAAAGCGTCACATAGCGGCTCGCTTCCGACTTTGCGGAGACCTGCTCCGGCGAAAAATACTTGTGCGTGATGAGCGTCTGTGCAAAACCGACCAGCGCGGAAATAATCCAATAGAAACCGACAGCTGCCGGCATGATGTATGCCCAGTATGCAGACAGAAGCGGCATGCCGTACATCATGACCTTCATGCAGCCCTGACCTGCGCCCTGCTGCTGTGTGGGCTGCAGCTTCTGCATGACAAAGGACTGGCCCCAGTAGGTCACAAGTGCCAGCACCGGGATGATCCACAGCATAGAAGCGAACGAGCTCGTGTTCGGGGACGCGAGCAGGTCAAGACCGAAGCATTTGAAGCCCTTGCCGAAAAACTCAATCTTCTGCACATCGTCCGCGGAGAACATCGTCAGGTGGTCCTTCAGTGCGTCGAAATTCTTAACGATCTCAAGCTCTACATACTGGTTCGTGCTCGCAATGCCCGGAATCTTAGAAACGAATTCCGTAGCCTGCGAAATAGTGTCCTTTGCAATATGCAGGGTGTTCGAGAGCGGATAAATAACGGAGTAATAAATGCCGAGCATGATCGGGAACGGAAGCAGCGTCGTCAGACAGCCGCCGCCGGGATTCACACCCTCTTTTTCGTAGAGCTTCTGCAGCTCTTCGTTATACTTCATCTGGTCCTTGGCGTACTTCTTCTGCAGCTCCTGCTGCTTGCTTGCCAATCTGGACTGCGCCGCCATGCTCTTCTGCGATTTAATCGAGAACGGGAACATCAGCGCCTTTACGATGATCGTGAACAGGATGATCGCGATACCGTAGTTTTTGAAAACGGTGTACAGGAACCACAGCAGATAACCGAGTACGCTGCCGAAGAAATTAAAAATAGACATCATAGTAGTTGACCAAATCCTTCCCGGATCAAAACTTATTCTTTTTTCCGCTTTTCCGGCACGGGGTCATAGCCACCGCGGGAAAACGGATTGCACCGCAGAACGCGCCAAAGCGCAAGCACGCCGCCGAGTAAGGCGCCGTATCGCTCCACGGCTTCTTCCCCGTACTGCGAGCAGGTGGGGATATACTTGCAGCAGCCGCGCGTCGTGCGCGGTCTCAGCTTCCGATACAGATGGATGAGCCCGATGACGGCGCGGCGCGGCCAATACCGCACACCCTTTTTCGCCGAAAAGCGTCCGCCCTTATATTGTATCGCAGCGGACACAGGCTCTTTCTGTTTTCTCATACTGCTTTTCTGCTCTGTCGTTATGAAAATTCTTCTTTCGTTACACTTGCGGTTTCTTCGCCCGACTCCGAAGTCTTTCCGGAGTCATTTTCCGCCGTTTTTGCGGAGTTATTTCTATCTTTGGGTAGGGCAACAAGCACGCCGAGTTCCTCAAGCGCGCTTTTTAACTGCGAAGATACGATTTGATAGTTTGCGAACGGCGTTCTGCCGCGGCTGACGAGGACAAGGTCATACCCCGGCTTCAGCTGCGGGTACAGCGCACGGATGCTTTCACGCAGAAGGCGCCGCGCACGGTTCCGCTTAACCGCGTTGCCGATCTTTTTGCTGGCCGTAATGCCCACGCGCGCCTGCTTCACCTTTTTATTGCGCAGGCAATACAGCACAAGCGCCGGGCGCACCGCGCTTTTTCCGCGGGCGTAAACGCGCTTATACTCGTGGTTTTCGGTCAGCGGCACAAGGATGTCCATGGGTAAGCCTCCAAAGCCGTTCGGTAAGGCCAAAGCTGAGTATAGCAGAGCCTTGCCGCCGAAAAAATCAGGCAAAACAAAGAAAGGTCACGCAGCGGTGACCCTCAAAGCATACATTAGTAGGTTAAACGTGCTCTGCCCTTTGCTCTGCGACGCGCCAGAACTTTACGTCCGTTGCGTGTAGACATTCTCTTTCTGAAGCCGTGCTCCTTCTTTCTGTGGAGCTTCTTCGGCTGATAGGTTCTCAGCATATCAAAAACCCTCCTTTCACGAGGTTACTTATCAAAATGCGGTCTGCAAATAACAGTCCGTTACAGATAAGCATTATACCTTAAAACCGTAGAAGCTGTCAACCTTTTTTCGGGTTTTTACGGAAAAAAACTTGGAATGAAGCGCCGCAAAGGCAAAAGCAGACGAAAATAGAAGGCCTACATGTTTTTTTCAGCCTGAAAAAACACAAATCAAAGTGAGTGATGCTAAAAGCCTTTAATCGATCTTTTTTCAAGAAAGATTGTGGAGGCTCGGGGCAAAATTTCCCATTCCTGCGTTAAAAATCCGCCTTCGCGCTCCCTTTTTCCACCCTTTCTGCGTATAAATTGCCGAAAACACGTTTCTTTCCCGCTTTTTGCCTGTGAAGTCCGTCAGATTTTTCAACATTCCACAGGTTTTCTGTGGACAACTTTGCGGTTTTGTGCTACACTATATATTAGTATTTTAGCGTCAAAATGCACTTTCAATGCCGCTTCTTCGGTCATCATGACCGCCGCGGCGCGGCTATGGGCGCATACCGATACCAAAACCTAAAAGAAAGGGAATAAGGAAATGGAATCATTCTTAGAAGCATGGGACCTCATTTGCGACTACTGCAAAAAGCAGGTCACCGACGTGAGCTATGAAACCTGGTTCAGCAAGCTCGTCCCCATCTCGCTCGATTTCGGAGCAGGCGTTGCAATCATTCAAGCGCCGAACGAATTTAACAAATCCACCATCGAGCGCGGCTTTCACAAGTGCTTGAACGACGCCGTACAGAGCGTTTTCGGCGAAGCTTTCACCTATAAGCTCATCACCCCGATGGAGAAAAAAGAAAAAGAGCGCGTGCCGGACGATGACGAATACGAGTACACGTTTGAAACGTTCATCGAGGGCAGCTCCAATAAATTTGCCTGCGCAGCCTGCCGCTATGTTGCAAAAGAGCCGGCCAAAAACTACAATCCCCTCTTTATCTACGGCAACTCCGGCCTCGGCAAAACGCACCTGCTCAACGCCATCGGTCACGAGCTCAAAAAGAATTTCCCGGATAAGGATATCATTTACGTCAAGGGCGACCAGTTTGCAAACGAGCTGATCGAGGCCATCCGCGCCGGTACCACCGTGAGTTTCCGCGAAAAGTACCGCAAGGCCGACGCACTCCTCATCGACGATATTCAGTTCATCGCCGGCAAGGAATCCACGCAGGAAGAGTTCTTCCACACATTCAATACATTATACGAATCCAAAAAGCAGATCGTTTTAACAAGCGACCGTCCCCCGCGCGACATCGCTACCTTGGAAGATCGTCTGAAGACCCGCTTTGAATGGGGCCTTACCGCCGATGTGCAGCCGCCGGACTTTGAGACCCGCATGGCAATCATCAAGCGCAAAGCCGAGCTTGTCGGTCTCAGTGTGCCGGACAACGTCTGTGAATTTATCGCACAGAAGCTCAAGAGCAACATCCGCCAGCTGGAAGGCACGGTCAAAAAGCTCAACGCCATCCATCTTGTGGAAGGCGCCACCCCCACTATCAGCACGGCACAGCGCGCCATCAGCGACATCGTAAACAACGAGCAGCCTGCGCCTGTCACCGTCAGCAAAATCATTGAAGAAGTCGGCCGCACCTACGGCGTTTCCCCGGAAGATATCAAGTCCTCCAAGCGCAACGCAAATGTTTCCTTTGCGCGCCAGATCTCCATGTATGTCGTGCGCGAGATTACACAGATGCCTATGGTCGAGATCGGCAAGGAATTCGGCGGCAGAGACCACTCCACCGTCGTTTACGCCATCCAGCAAATCGAAGAAAAATCTGCGCGCGATCCCGTGACGAAGGCCACCGTCAGCGACATCATCAAAAATATTCGCGACCGCTGATCTTCTTTCACCCCTAAAGTGCTCCATTTCCCTTATTCTTTCCTATATACTGGAATACAGGCAAATTCGCTGTACTTTTAAAAATATCAAATACAGAGCATTTCCTATAACGTTCTGTATAATTGTCGTAGACTTTCTTGTGGCTATCTTTGAAGCACAACCACAAGATATAGGGTATGATCTCCAGTGTCCTTACACACGAAAGTCAAAATAAAATCAACGAGTTTTCAACATTTCACACAGAGTTTTCAACTGCTCTGTGGACGAAATCAAATTTTCCACACTCTCCACAATCCCTCCACATCCATTTTCGCAAAACTTTCGCGCGATTTTCACCTGTCCAAAGCCACTTTTTGAAGTTTCCAACTTTTTCACACCCTCTACGACTACTGCTATAACTTATACTTAAAATAAATATAAAAAAGGACCGCAAGCTTACTCCTTCCACATCTCCACACCCAAAAACACATAGAAATGTAAAAAACCAAAATGCGCGGTAAAACTTCCGCGGTCCAAAATGCTAAACAAAAGGCCAAAACCACAAAACCGCGCAGAAAGGAAGAACTTATCCACATGAAATTCACCGTAGAAAAAAGATTGTTGAACGAAGCCGTAACCAATCTGCAAAGAGCGGTTTCCTCCAAAACTTCTATTCCGGCGCTCGAAGGCATCCTCATCCGCAGCGAAGAAAACCGCCTCATTTTAACCGCTTACGATCTTGAAATCGGCATGCAAACCGAGCTACCCGCCATCATTTCCGCGCCGGGCGCGATCATCCTCACCGCAAAGCTGTTCGCCGAGATCGTCCGCCGTTCGCCGGACGAGGACATCACCATTGACGTGGACGACCGCAACACCGCCACCATCACCTCCGGCGTGAGCTGCTTCACCATCATCGGTATGGATTCGGCAGAATTCCCGGAGCTGCCGAAAATCACCGACGCCGATACAATCAAAATGCCGCAGGAACTCTTAAAAAGTATGATTCGCCAGACGCTTTTTGCCGTCGCGGACAGCACCGCAAAGCCGATCCATCAGGGCAGTTTGTTCAAAATTGAAAACGGAAATTTAGATGTTGTGTCGGGTGACGGCTACCGGTTGGCCCTGCGCCGCGAGGCGATTAACTACGCGAACAACACCGAATTTGTCGTTCCTGGAAAGACACTTTCCGAAGTACTCAAGCTCTTAAAGGACAGCGAGGGCGAAGTGGAGATTTGTCCGAGCCGCCGCCACATTTTGTTCCGCATCGATAATTATACGGTTATTTCTGCTTTGCTCGAGGGCGAATTCCTCGATTATAAATCGGCACTGCCGAAGGATAAAAAAACCGAAGTTACGGTTTCCACTCGTACGATGATCGAAAGTGTCGAGCGCGTTTCGCTTCTCATCACCGACCGCCTGAAAAGCCCGGTGCGCTGCGTGATTGGCGAAGACACCGTCAAGCTTTTCTGCACCACCACCATGGGCCGTGCCACCGACCAGATTTCAGCGGAAATTTCCGGAGACCAGCTTGAAATCGGTTTCAATAACAAATATTTACTCGATGCACTCCGCGCGGCGGAGACCGACGAAGTTCGACTGCAGCTCGGCGGCCCGATCAGCCCGATGCTCGTTCTGCCGAAGGAGGGCGACGCGTTTTCGTTCCTCGTCCTGCCGGTACGCCTGCGCAGCGAAATGTGATCGATGTTTCACGCGCTGTCCGCCATTCACGGACAAGTGTTACGACTTTCGTGAAACATTAACTTGTGAAGCTTTGACACCAAAATCTAAAGTATAAATTCCGTACAACTTTAATGTGCGAACAAACGCGAAGATTCGTACATTAAATTTATCTTTATTTTATAAAGGATCGAATATATTATGAAAAATGAGATCATCACGATCACAACGGAGTTCATCCGTCTGGATGCACTTTTAAAGCTTGGCGGCGCGTTGGATACCGGCGGACAGGCCAAATTCGTCATTCAAAACGGCGAAGTCGAAGTAAATGGCGAAGTCTGCACCATGCGTGGAAAGAAAATGCGCGACGGCGACTATGCCGAATATAACGGCGGCCGCTATACGGTAAAAGTGGAGGAATGAGCCGGTGAACGTACTGCGCCTCGGCTTTGAAAATTTCCGAAATTTGTGCCCGGGCGAAATTTTTCCGGGCGAAACCATCAATGTCATTCACGGCAGCAATGCCCAGGGCAAAACGAATTTGCTTGAGGCCATCTGGCTTTTTACGGGCGGACATTCGTTTCGCGGCACAAAGGATAGTGAGTTGCCGGTTTTAAAAGACGGCAAAAATGCGCCTGCGGCCTCACTTTCCATGACGCTGTTTACAGAAGGACGCGAGCAGGAGCTAAGGCTCGAACTGCGCGACGGTCGGCGCTCCAGTGTCATCAACGGCGTGGAGAAAAAGACCGGCTCGGCGCTTGTGGGCAAGTTCTGCGCCGTCATTTTTTCGCCGGAGCATCTTTTGCTCGTCAAAGAAGGCCCTTCGCGCCGCCGCGCGTTTTTAGACGGTGCGTTGTGCCAGTCCCGCCCGGCATTTACGCGCGTTTTGGCGCATTATAATAAAGCTCTCATGCAGCGCAATGCGCTTTTAAAGGATATTCCGCGTCACCCGGAGCTTATCGATACGCTTGATGTTTGGGACGAGCGCCTTATTCTGTTCGGCACGGAGGTCGTACAGGAGCGCGCTGCGTTCTGCAAAGATCTGGAGCCGCGTGCGGCGGAAATTTACCGGGGTATCGCGAAAAACAGGGAGGAAATCACGCTTTCTTACGCGCCGTTTGGCGGTGCGGAGACAAAAACGGAGATTGCCGAGCGGTTTTCCGAAGCGCTGAAAAACGCCAGAAATGCCGATGCTCGCGCGGGGTTTACGTCCGTCGGCCCGCACAGAGATGATTTGATGCTCACCATAGACGGACTTTCCGCCAGAACGTTCGGTTCGCAGGGGCAGCAGCGCAGCATCGTGCTGGCGTTAAAGCTTGCGGAAGCCGATATTCTGTACCGAAAAACCGGCGAGCGCCCGGTTATCTTGCTCGATGACGTGATGAGTGAGCTTGATATGAGCCGCCGCGATTATCTTTTGAATCACCTTGACGGGCGGCAGGTGTTCATCACGTGTTGCGACCCGGAAACTGTGCGCCTGATGGAAACGGGACGCGGGTTCTATGTGGAAAAAGGCACGGTGCGGCAGGATACGGACGAAAAAGCAGGGGAAGTGCACGCGGAAAACGAAACGCCGACTTGCGAAAGCGAGTAAACCTGTGGTATGATAAGGAGCATGGTATGTATATTCACCTTGGTATGGGCGTTGTAGTGCGCGAAGAAGACGTCGTGGGCATTTTCGATATGGAAAACACCACGGTCTCCGGCGCAACGCGCGATTTTTTGAAGCGCGCCCAAAAAGAGAACCTTGTGGAAGACGTGTGCTATGACCTGCCGCGTTCCATTGTGGTTTGCAGAGACTATATCGGCGGCGAGCGCGTGTATATCACGCAGATTGCTCCGGCCACGCTTTTAAAACGCTCCCGCGCGGAGATCGGCGGCATTGCGCTGAGACCGCACGCCAAGGGACTGTAACAGAAAGGATCTTCATTTATGCAGTATTTCGGCATTCCTACCTGTCCGTATTGCAAAAAGCATGTCAACCTTGTTCGCACGTGGAGATTGAAGCGTGAGGGCGAGTATAAATGCCCGCGCTGCGGCGGTATTTCCAATATCTATCTTTCTCCGCTCGTGTATGTGTTTGCCGTGCTGGCTATCTGCGCCGGCGTGTGCATCTATTTCTTCCATAAATTCGTTTTGGATGACATCAAGCTGTTCACTTGCCTGCAAATTTTCATCCCGTTTGCGATTTTCTTCTTTTTAAGCCTTTTCACGGTGTATTTAAAGCGCCCTGTCATCCGCAGAGTACAACGCGAAGCCCCGCGACAGGCTCCGCAGCGCAATGCGGAACCGGAAAGACGTGCTCCGAGCCGTGACGATACGTTTACGGAGATGAATACGGGCAGATACAGAGAAAATAACGAGCCGGAGCGCAGAGTGAACCGACGCGTCTGAATTCTGACGGCAAGTAAAATGTAAAGGTCTTTGATTAAACTTTCTTCAGAAAGCTTATAGGGTCTCGGGGCAAAGCCCTGAAAAACAGAAAATCCACACGGAAAAGAGCTGCCGAATTGTAATTTACGGGCGGCTCTTTTTGCGTTCTTACCGACCGAAAAACCGCAGAAAAGAGGGGAAAGCGGTGTGCATTTTCAAATATACATGCTTTTGTATGTTTATGCACAAAAAGCCGCAGAAAATCTAAGCTTTCAGCCGACATTTTTCAAAAATGACCTTGTAAATTTTACCGTTTTGTACTATACTATTATATAAAGATAACCGCCTGCGGAACTGTACAAATGAAACAGGCGGCGTTTCTCTTTGAATAGATAGCGAATGAATGTCTTTTATTTCAAAGGCACAAAAACACATTCGGCGTTTTCGTGCCGAAGAAAGGAAAATGAGAGTTAATATGGATATTAACGAAATGACGCATGTGGATACGAATTACGATTCGGATCAAATACAGGTCCTTGAAGGTCTGGAAGCCGTCCGCAAGCGCCCGGGCATGTACATCGGCTCCACCGGTCCGCGCGGCCTGCACCACCTTGTTTACGAAATCGTAGATAACGCCATCGACGAAGCGCTTGCAGGCTATTGCGACCGCATCGATGTGCGCATCCTGCCCGGCGATATCATCTGCGTGCAGGATAACGGCCGCGGCGTGCCGGTCGGTGTGCAGCACCAGACGGGTCTGCCGGCCGTGACTGTTGTGTACACCATTTTGCATGCCGGCGGCAAATTCGGCGGCGGCAGCTATAAGGTTTCCGGCGGTCTGCACGGCGTTGGCGCTTCCGTCGTCAATGCGCTTTCCACGTGGCTGGAGGTCGAGGTGCGCCAGGGCGGTCACCTGTACCGCCAGCGCTTCTCGCGCGGCAATGCGGAATATGACCTGCAGGATCTCGGCCCCATCGAAAACCCGGAGCAGACAGGTACCATGGTTACGTTTAAGGCTGACCCCGAGATATTCAAAGAAACCACCGTTTATGATTTTGCCACGCTCGAAACGCGTCTGCGCGAGCAGGCATTTTTGAACGCCGGCGTCAACATCATCCTCACCGATGAGCGTGACCCGGAGAACATCAAAAGCGACCGTTTCCACTACGAGGGCGGTGTAGCAAGCTTTGTGGAGTACTTGAACCGCAAAAAAGCCGTGGAGGTCATCCACCCGGATGTCATTTATTTCTCCGCGACCGCGCCGGACAACAACTCCACCTGCGAAATCGCCATGCAGTATACGGACAGCTTTAACGAGCTGATTTTGTCCTTTGCAAACAACATTCACACGGTGGACGGCGGTACGCACGAAGACGGCTTCAAGCGCGCCTTAACGCGTGTGATGAACGATTACGCAAGAAAGTACAATATCTTAAAGGAAGCCGACAAAAACCTTTCCGGCGAGGATGTGCGCGAGGGTCTTACGTGCGTCATCAGCGTAAAGGTGAAGGAGGCGCAGTTCGAGGGCCAGACGAAGGGAAAACTCGGCAATACGGAAATCAGCGGCCTTGTCAGCAATCTGATGAGCGACAAGCTGATGACGTTCCTTGAAGAAAACCCCGCCGTGGCACGCGCCATTTTCGACAAAGCCATGGCGGCCTCCCGCGCAAGAGAAGCGGCGAGAAAGGCAAGAGACCTTGTGCGCCGCAAATCTGCGCTCGAAAACGCAACACTGCCCGGCAAGCTCGCAGACTGCCAGTCCCGCAACCCGGAAGAGACCGAAATTTACATCGTCGAGGGCGATTCCGCAGGCGGCTCCGCAAAGGGCGGCAGAGACCGCAAATTTCAGGCGATCCTCCCCCTGTGGGGTAAAATGCTGAACGTTGAGAAGGCACGCTTAGACCGCGTTTACGGCAACGATAAGCTCATGCCGGTCATTACGGCACTCGGTACGGGCATCGGCGAAGAGTTCGATTTGAATAAACTCCGTTACGGCCGCGTCATCATCATGGCCGATGCCGATGTCGATGGTTCGCACATCCGCACTTTGCTTTTGACGTTCTTCTACCGCTATATGCGTCCGCTTGTCGAAGAGGGACACGTGTACATCGCACAGCCGCCGCTGTTCCGCATCACGAAGAATAAGCGCCACTATTACGCGTATTCCGATAACGAGCGCGACGAGATCATGACGCAGCTGCAGAGCGGCTACGATATTCAGCGCTACAAAGGCCTTGGTGAAATGGACTCCGAGCAGCTTTGGGAGACGACCATGAACCCGGAGACCCGCGTCATGCTGCAGGTCACGCCGAGCGATGCCGCACAGGCGGACGAAATCTTCACCATTTTGATGGGTGATAAGGTAGAGCCGCGCCGCGAGTTCATTGAGCGCAACGCAAAGTACGTAAAGAATCTGGACATTTAAGCGCGAAAGGATCAGCAAGCAATGGATAATATGGAAGAAAAGAAGGAAAACCTCATACAGGTGGACCTCAGAGAGATCATGGAGACGTCGTTCCTCGATTACTCCATGTCCGTTATCGTGCAGCGTGCGCTGCCGGACGTGCGCGACGGCTTAAAGCCGGTCCACCGCCGTATTCTCTACACCATGTATGAAAACGCTCTGTGGCCGGAAAAGGCTTACAGAAAGTGCGCGGATACCGTCGGTTCCGTACTGGGCCGCTACCATCCGCACGGCGATGCTTCGGTTTATGACGCGCTGGTGCGTCTTGCGCAGGATTTTTCCATGCGCTATATGCTCATTGACGGCCACGGCAACTTCGGTTCCGTAGACGGCGATCCGCCTGCTGCATACCGTTACACGGAAGCCCGCATGAGTAAGCTTTCTGTGGAAATGCTGAAGGATATTGAGAAGGACACGGTCGATTTCTCCCCGAACTACGACGACCGTTTGAAAGAGCCGAACGTGCTGCCCTCTCATTTCCCGAATATCCTCGTAAACGGTTCCACCGGTATCGCCGTCGGTATGGCGACGAACATTCCGCCGCACAACATGGGCGAAGTGCTTGATGGCGTGTGCGCTATGGTGGATAACCCCGATATCGACCTTGACGGCCTCATGCAGTACATTAAAGGGCCGGATTTCCCGACCGGCGGCATCATTATGGGCCGCAGCGGTATCCGCGCCGCATACGGCACCGGCCGCGGCAGAATTTACGTGCGTGCCCGCGCAGAGATCGTGGAAAAGCCGAACGGCCGCTACCAGATCGTCGTCACCGAGCTGCCGTATCAGGTCAACAAAGCAAGACTCATCGAAAACATCGCAGAGCTTGTCAAGGATAAGCGCATCGACGGCATCTCCAATATCGACGATCATTCCGACCGCAACGGTATGCACATTGCCATCGACATCAAGCGCGAAGCTTCCCCGCAGCTCGTTTTGAACCACCTGTATTCGCTTACGCAGATGCAGATCACGTTCGGCGTCATTATGCTGGCCATTGTAGACGGTCAGCCGAAGCTGCTCACCCTGCGCGATATTCTGCAGGAATACATCAAGTTCCAGAGTGAAGTTGTGCTGCGCCGCACGCAGTTCGACCTTAAAAAGGCGCAGGAGCGCGCCCACATTCTGGAAGGCCTCATGATCGCGCTCGACTTCATCGATGAAGTCATCGCCATCTTGAGAAATTCCAAGTCTATCCCGGAAGGCAAAGTCGCCCTCATGGAGCGCTTCGGCCTTGACGATGTGCAGGCACAGGCCATCGTGCAGATGCGCCTTGGCCAGCTGACCGGCCTTGAGAGAACAAAGCTCGAGGAAGAGCTTGCCGCACTGCGCCTGAAGATTGCGGATTTCCTCGACATCATCGCAAGCGAAGCGCGCCGCTACGGCATCATCAAGGATGAAGCCATGGAGATGAAGAAGCGCTTCAGCGACGAGCGCCGCACGGAGATCGCCGCCATTTCCGGCGAAATGGACGTGGAAGACCTCATCCCGGAGGAAGACTGCGTCTTGACACTGACGAACTTCGGCTACGTAAAGCGCCAGACGCTCGACACGTACCGCACACAGCGCCGCGGCGGACGCGGCATCTCCGGCATGAGCCGCCGCGAAGAAGACGTTGCGAGCGAGCTGTTCATTGCAAATTCGCATGACTTCGTACTGTTCTTCTCCGACAGAGGGCGCGTGTACCGCTTAAAGTGCTACGAGATTCCGGAGGGCTCCCGCACAAGCCGCGGCATGAACATCACAAATCTGCTGCCGCTTGAGCCCGAGGAGCGCATCACCTCTATGCTGCGCGTCACAAAGTCCGAGGAGGAAGACCACTTCCTCACCATGGTCACAAAGAACGCCGTCATCAAGCGCGTTGCGCTCTCTGCGTTCCGCAATGTGCGCAAAAACGGTCTTATCGCACTCGATCTCGCCGAGGATGACGAGCTCAGCTGGGTGCGCCTGACGAGCGGCAGCGATGATCTGCTCGTTGCAACGCGCTTCGGCAAGGCCATTCGTTTCCACGAGGCCGACGTGCGCGAAATGGGCCGTCAGGCCCGCGGCGTGCGCGCCATCCGTCTTGCAGAGGGTGACGTTGTGGTCGGCATGAGCGTCCTGCGCGAAAACGGTCTCGTGCTTACGGTTTCCGAGACCGCCTATTGAGGAGTACCGCATTACCAATCGCGGCGGCATGGGTATCCTCAACTACCACGTTGAAAAATACGGCAATGTCGCGGCCATTAAGGTCGTTGATCTCAATGACGACATCATTCTCATCGCAGATGACGGTGTGATTATCCGTATCGAAGCCGGTTCCATTCGCATCTGTGCACGTCCCAGCAAGGGTGTTCGCGTGATGAAGGTCAACGAGGGCAGCAAGGTTATCACTATGGCCCGCGCCCCGCATGACGACGAGGAAGAAATCAGCGCCGTAGAAGACGACGGCACCGCCGAAGAGGGCGAAGATGAGCCCGTAACGGAAGCGGAAGACGTCATCCGTGACGATGAACCCGCAGAAGAAACAGAAGAAACCACGGAAGAGTAATTTTCCGGGCAATAAAAAAGAGCGTTGGTCAGAAGACCGGCGCTCTTTTTGCAATTTTTCAATTACGCGTTCGGATCCATAATGGCGCCGTGACCGCAGCAGTAGGTGTACACGTCCGTCGGGAACAGGCTCTGCAAATATTTGCGCTCCGCGG